>ULMS01017679.1_pt1 | contig 9376 bp, 8 predicted proteins | sample 1951721 | NCBI WGS metagenome assembly ULMS01 (sample SAMEA4835557, study PRJEB28245) | human gut metagenome | biome: gut microbiome; material: fecal sample | place: Denmark | collected 2008 | reverse complement strand
CCAGCACACGCCGCCGCCGTTCTGCTTAATCATCCAAACAGCGTCTTTCTGTGAGCGGTAAAGTTCTTTATATGGGAATTGCTCAAAAGAAAGTCCGGGAAAGGTCTGTGCCGAGCCATCGTAGGACGGACGCACATAGCAGTTAAAACGCTCGTTATAGAGCCTTACCAACTCGTCACGGACGGCGATAGACTGGCTGTCAAGCCAAGCATTGAACTTGCCCCTAATCTCCTGTATCTTGTTTGCCACCTCCTGCATGGCTTCTTCATCGGGAACTTTCACATATTCGCCGCCACGCATCACTTCTTTCTTGATTTCGGGAACGGTATCATGCAGGGCATAGGCAAACAGTTTCTCGCCCGTGTAACCATGCGAACAGTAGAGATTGTATGCAGCAGGGGAATAACCATGCAGGGATATGACATAGGTGTCGTTCACCTCAAAGTACATCACATCGGCCTTGACCCCAAACAAATGCTCGGCAAAGTCGGCATAGACCTCGGTCGGAATCCACCGTTCGCCCATGTTGAAGTCAAGCTCCTCATAAGGTATCAGTTCGGGCGTGACATCTTCCAACGCCCTTACCGTCTTTTCAGTCCAGCCCCTTGCCTGTCCTGCAAGGCCGTGGATATGTCCGGCGAACAATTTGCATTTTTCTATCACGTTTCCGGCAAGTATGCGCCCTTTTTCTTCCCAACAGTCTGTTTCGGGGTTGTAGAACATTTCGCCCTCCAACGCATCTATCACTTCGTTCTCGCTACTGCCTGTGGTTTGGGCGAGGTAATCCATATCCACCTTGCCGTAATAATTCAAGCTGCTAGCCAACGCTTCCATCGGGGTAAGGCGTACAGACATATCTATCTTCTTGAAAGCCACAGGCTCGCGCATGATGTCGGCTTTCACTACTTCGCCATGTGCTTGCATTTCGATGGAATACACCTCCAATCCCAGGCTGTCAAGCGTCACCAGTTCCTTGTTGCCGTTTGCATGGAAGTTGCCCCATTTGGCCACAAACGCATCGTATGCCTTGTTCAGCCGCTCACGGAGCAAGGGTTGCTCTTCCCTTGTTTCCGCTTCGCTCTCCGACAATTCAAAGTAAGCCTTTCGCACAGGAAGATAGTCCTTTACCCGTTCCATGTCTGCACCGTTGACTTTTATCGGATTAAACCATGCGGCTATTTCAGAAAAACGGTCGGCCCGTCTGCTATGGATAGTGCCAAGCTGACCCTCAAACAGCACCAACGCACCGTCTTTCATCCAACCGGGCATTTCGTCCGTGTAGGGTCGTTTTCCTGTGTTTGGCTTGTACTGTGCCGCTGCCGTGGCTTCCCCGAAAAGGTCAAAGAGGGATAGTATCGCTCCCCGTTGTGACTGCGCTTGCTTTTGCCCACCAAACAGGGAGGGCTTGAAATAGTGGGTGAAATTGGCTCTCAATATCTCGGTAAGCCGTTGTAGCATGGCTTCTTCTGTGCCGTTCCACTCGTACTTGCGCACCGACTTGCCGAATTGGTTTGTGCCGATGGCCGTGCCTGTGGATAACGTGCTTTGCGGCAAAGAGAATGCCTTGTTTGCATATTCCGTTTCCATGCCTTGCGGAGTGCGTTCCCTGCACGTTTCCAAAAACAGGCGTTCCCTTGCGGTGAGGCCATGCTTGTGGCTGTCCTTTTGCAAGATGATAAGGTCGCTGCCCACCTCGATGCCGCCGGTCTGCATGAAAAGCGTGTCGGGCAAGCGCAAGGCGGTGATGATATGGGCGTGATGCACCAGATAGTCACGCACAAAGCGATTGGATGGGCTGTCAGCCACGCCCCTTGACGTGACGAAAGCCAGCAAGCCGCCCTCACTCAGCAACTCCATCGCCTTGATGAAGAAATAGTTGTGAATGGCTTTGAGGGATTGCTTGTAAGGTGTTCCCCTGCGCTCAAAGTCCGCATCGAACACGTTTATCGTGCCGAAAGGTATGTTGGACGCTATCACATCGAACTTGTCGTTTTCCAACTCCTGTGTGTCGATGGTTTCAAAGCCGTTAATGACAGTCTTTGCATCGGGGTGCAAGGCTGAAAGCACAAGCCCTGTCGCCAAGTCCTTTTCAAACGCCGCCTTGCAAGTGTCGGGCATTGCCACTGGCAGAAAACCGCCAATTCCAGCCGATGGCTCAAGAAAGGATTTCATTGGCAAACCGTGGGATTGGAACGTGGCTTGTATTTGGTCGGCCACTGCTTCAATGAGAATTTTCGGGGTATAGAAAGCGGTGAGGACGGATGCCTTTATGCTATCCACAAGCTCCCTGTATAGCGTTTCATCGCCCTGCGCTACGGATTGCAGTATGCGCACAAGATGGTCTAAAGCCTGTTTCATCTTTTCGGGCATGGGCTTGTTTGTTCCCAAGTCCAGTACCTCTTTGATACCCCCGAAGCCTGAATACAGGGAAAGGGTTTCTCGCTCGGCTGCTGTCGCCGTCCTTTTCTCGTTCCGCATATGGTAGGCTGTTGCGATGGCTGCCGTGTTTGCTTCCAATGCTTGCAATTTGTTGTAATTCATAGTCTTCATATTTGACAGATTTTGTTCTTTCCCTGCTCTCGGCCTTTCTTCGGTGGCCTGCTGCGAGGTATTTTTCTGCATCCGGGAATGGGGCGGAATGGCTTTTCGGCAAACCGGACTGCGGAAATACGCTTGAAGTGAAGCGCCAAGGAAGATTTCTGCCAAGGACGGTTTACAACGACAAGACGCGCCACATTTATTTTGCAGCAAAATACCCGCGGCAGGGCATCGAATGGCAGAATGCAATAATTCCGTGTGGAATAGATAGAAAAGGAAGGCGGTCAGCTATAAATGGACAAGCAGATTTATTTTTGGATTCTGTCCGGTCATAACAGGATAATGGGCATTAAAAAAGGTCCGGCATGGCCATAAAAAGGGGATATAACAGGAAAGGCTTGCCAAAAGACAAAGACGGATTGCCGGGCAAACAAAAAAGGAACTTGCCCTTTCCCTATCAGCGGACTTGTACGCCGACAGGGAAAGGGCGTGTTCACGTTTGCCCATGACGCGGAAGCCTCGCCGCCGTTTACAGCGGCATGGCTTGCGGCACAATCCGTCTTCCCTATGATATAAGGCAAGCCGCCGGCATCGAAGATGGGTATAAGAGGAAGGAAGTGTTAAATATAAATGTATGTATATCAGCAGAAAATATTATTTTTGCAGAAATAATTCATTATGCAATGACACATCAGGAGTTTAAAGACGCAGCCCGCCAGCACCAGATAGATTTCAAAGTGAACGACCACGAAATCAATGTTCCCGCAGACAGATTTCCTGTTCGTTTCATGAAACGTAACGGCAAGGAGTATAGAATAGGTGTTAGGAGTTCGCTTTTATGGAAAGATGCCGTGGATGAAAACGGCGACTACCGCATATTCTTCAGCGGTTTCCGCCACGAAATCACTGAAATCATCAATCAAATGGAATTCCCATCGAAAGGGCAGATGGTCACGAACCTATTGCGGAGCGAACATATTCCTTATAACTTGTTTTACCCGATGCGGTATGACTTGGATGGCGCGGCCATGTTGTTCAACAGGATATTGGGTAAGAATAAGATAGCGGGCATAGGCAAGATATTGATTGAATACAATCCTGGAGGTTTGCACGACGGAACTTCATTCGATGTTTTTGTGGAATACGACAACAAGTCCGGACAGAAAGGCGGGATAGGCATTGAGGTGAAATATACCGAAAAGGAGTATCCTATAAAGCGTGGGACGAAAGAATGGAATGAAACGCATAATGAGACAGGCATCCATTTAGCAGACAATTACAGAAAGCCGAGCACTGATTGTGGCTGGTTCAAGGAGAAACATATTGGAGATGTGCCGTTTGAAGATGCAGAAGGGATGACACACCATGTGGTAGCCAATCAATATCGCCAGATATGGCGTAACCATATACTTGGGGCATCAATGGTGCTGGGCTTGTGTGACGATATATTGTCTGAATTTACGAGTTTGACTATCTATCCGAAAGGCAATGGACATTTTTCAGGAATATGGTCAGAATATGAGTCCATGTTGACGCCATCAGGGCAGGAAACATTCAGACATCTTACTTACGAGGATTTGTTTCATATGATGCAGGAATGCCTTAATGTCACGAAAATCCCCAACCTTAATCAATGGATGGATTATCTCAATAGGCGATACATCATAAAATGAGGCTCTTTCTATAGGCCTGTCTCAAAAGCAGAAAGACGGAAAACTACGATTTAGTCAAAGGGTGGAAATCCACCCATCATGCTTGATTGTATATATAAATGGTTGGTGCGGTCTATAAGTGTAATGTAATGGTACAACAGGAAAACAGCAGGGAAAGCAAGGCACACCGGGTATTGTACTGTACCCAATATGTGCCTTGTCTGATGGCGATTAAGTTTTTATCCGCTGCCTAATCATATTCATATTACTGTTTACAAGGTTGACAATGCGGTCGTGGTATTCAGTGTTTTGGTTGCATACGCCACGGCTCTGCACCACGCAAAGTTTTTTCAAGTCCACTTCCACTGTTTCAATGCGCCTGCCACCAATGGTAGCCGACAATATCAGCGAGTTCTCCTTGCGGTAGTAGGCATTGGCAAATACGCAGTGGTGCATCAGTGTACCCTCTTCCGCGATTTCGGCAACGCTCTCCAACACTCTGACATTCAGTGTGCCGTCCGTGATGATGATACCGAAAAACTTGCCTTTCTGCAACAGGTAGTCTTTCTCATATTGGGTGGCTTCCTTTCGGCGCAATGCTAGGCATTCACGTTCTTCCTTGCGGTTACGCTGTTTCACCAACTTGTCGTGCTCGGCTTTCAAGTCGGCAGGACAAACATATTTCGGGCTGCGAATGTCCTTGCCCGCCCTCCGCAACAGGTCGATGGTGTCGCACCATATTGAGCCGTCGGGTATGGTGTAGCCGTTGCGCAGGCAGATTTTCACCGATGGCCAATAATTTTCCAAGCGCATTGTGGAGCGCAAGTAATGGCGCAACAACGGGTATTGCCCGGCTTTCATCAAGGTTTCCGCTTTCGGGTCAGTGAGTAAGGCGGTGATAAGCCTTGCAGGTGCTATGCCGTGCAGGTTGCCGTCAAAGCCATTTCTCTGCAACGTATCAATGATAGCGTATTTTGGATAGGTGTCAAATGTTGCAAGGTATCGGAATACATCTTTTTTATCTTCCCGAATTGCCATTGGAGAGCCAAAGCAGAAACTATCCAAATACCGACCCATTGTGCGCTGTATGGCTACAAGCGTTTGCTTGCCTTTGTCGTTCCACCAATATTGTCCGATTTCTAAAGCGTATGGGTGAACCTTGCAGCCTTTCTCCATTTCCACCACAAGCAGGAACATTCGCAGGGTCTGATACTCTCCGTACTTGTCAAGTAGGGTGAAATAACTCTTTTGCCGTACTTTGCGGACAAGTGTATTATTGACCTCCAGCTTTGCGTGGCACTTCGGGCAGACACAATACCCTGTCGCTTTTTCCCTTACCCATTCATGGCCGCAGTCCATGCAGGTTGTCCGACCCTTGGGCAGTCGGTGCGCAAAATGGCTGACGCATTCACGGAATGCCCAAGCAAGCTGTGCCTTGGTCAAGGGGCGGAGCTTGCCGCTTTGGGCAAGCACCGCTTTCTCGAATTTGTTACGTGGTTTCATCGTTAAAAGCCGAATAAGTTAGGTTCTGTATGTTTGGTTTCCTGTGGCTTTGCAGCCGGCTTGCTCTTGCGTTGCTGCATCTTACGCAGTTCCTCAGCTTGGTATTGGCTGATGGCTCTCTGCCGTGCCTCGGCTTTTTCTTCCTCGGTCAGTTCAATGTGCCTGTTGACTATCACACCACAGTTAATGGGTTTGCCAATTTCGATGTTGTCTTCATCAAAGTAATGACAAGCGAGCGAATATACCTCATTGTCACTCATGCCCACACAACCCTCATTGGAAAGTGCTTTGGCTTGGTTGAGTATGAACGTGATGCAATCGTCTATGTTCTTGCCCTCTTTTGCGTAGGAATGGGCAAAAAGTTCGTCCGTCTTGGCTCTTTCATCCAAATAACTTTTGATGGCCTGTTTGAATAGTTTCGTTCCTTTCATGTCAGTCATTGTTTGATGGTTTCAATCGGTCAAAGTATGTCGCAGTCCACTACTTCTGTCGGCAAACCGAAAGCCGGGTAATGTGAAAAATAGGGTTGCGTGCCACATTCATCGTCCATGACGGGTGAAACTACTTGTACGCCCATGTCCTTGTACCAGCGGTCAATGGTCTGTAGTTCTTCATCTGTCAGTCCGCTTGCATCGCCATTGACAAGGTAGCACAGGCTCCATGTCGGTATCTTTTCGGTTGTCTTTTCCATATGGGTATGCTTTGGGGTTAGTCAATCTCTATCTCGTCGGGATAAACCACTATCTCCGCTCCGCTGCTCACTTGGACGATATAGCCTTTGTCGGTCTGTCCGACTATGGTTGCCGAGCGGTAGCCTTTCCACGGGGTCAGCAGCCAGCAATGCTTGCCGTAATCCTCAAAATCTTCTCTGTTGTCGTAATCGTACATATTGGTGTATGTTTTTGATGTTAAACTTTCCCTGTCATCGGTCCTTCTTGCCGTGACCGATTTGGGGTTTTATCGATGCAGCGGCTCGGCTATCGGGAAAGCCTCATGCGGCGGCTTTTGTTGCCAATTACGCTCCGCAAGGAGGAAGAATTTGCAAGAAATCCACTTCAAGCCGCCGCCATCAGGCGCGATGGCCGACCTTTGCATCAGTAAAACCAAACGGTTTCGGCAGGAGGCGGGATAAGGAATAGCCGGTATAACAAGGCGGGTAATGGTAGAACAGGTAGCTAATCATTCTCAAAAGGAGCAAGGCTTCATGTGCATTGAGCACGAAAAAAGCAGCCGTAGCCGCTCTTTCCGAAGAGGGAAGCGGTCTATGCCGCCTCCTTCTGTTTCTTGGCGCGAGCCTTGGGTTGGGGCTTTTCGGCCTTCTCCGGTTTCTCCACCGCCTCGTAGAACTTCTTGGCCACGAACTTGATGCCGTTCTGCTTGACACCGTTCTTGTCGGTCCACTCTTCGGGCTTCAAATACCCCTCGATGGTGAGCAGCGTACCTTTTTTCAGCAACTCGAACGATGCGCTGCCGCTCTTGCGCCAGGCTTCCACGTTAATGAAAGCGGATACGCGGTTGGTGGCGTTGTCCTTAGTTTCCTTGCGGCCGATTGCCATCGGGAAACGGGCTACATCGTTGTTGGTGAACGTGCGGATTTCAGCGTCCTTTGCTACAAAACCTGTGATGATGAAAGAATTTTCTACTTGCTTCATGACTGTAAGTTTTTTAGAAGTTGAACAATTAATTTTTACGGATGCAAGAAGATATTGCAGGCATAGGGCAGCACCAAGGGCGGCACGGCAAATACGCAACATTTTATGAGGAGCGGAAAATGTCGGAAGATTTCCGGGGCACGTCATTGGTCAGAACGACAGTGTCCCGTAACCGTCCACGACGGTGCTGCATTATATCTTTGCATCATGGAAAAATATTGTGGCTTCGGTAAACGCACGCCATGCAAGAAGCAACACGAAAATTCAGTCACAGGTTGTGGTGAAGGATGCCAATAATCTGCCTACCAAAAGATAAAATGCCTGTTCCGATGGCTATGCAACGGGCCAAGGATGAAACGGCGCTTCCAACCACCGCTTTCATGGTGGAAGCCGCAAGGGCGGAAGCGATACCGATTTTGCCAGAAAAAGGCCGCTCTACCATTGGAGAGGATATGCTCGAAGACAAGACTGACGAATGGGGAATGTGGACAGAACGGTCGTCAGTGTGCCATTCCGAAGCTGCGGGAAAGAAATAAAGGAAGAATGCCATGCCCATCAACCCAAACCCAAGATACGATGGAGGCTAGGCTCATGACTGCCATCGGGAAAGAGGACCGGTCGCCTTTGGCGAAAGGCAAGCCGGCAAAAGGAGACAAACTGGTGTAAAAGTGTGGAAACTCGTATAATAAGGACAATCACGTGCATAAAAATGGTAATTTTGCAAACCGAATGGTAATGCAACAAGAAAACAGGAAATGGAAGATTCACATAAAATAGTCAACAACGAGTCCGGAATAGAAAAGGAGGACGGGGTAAGGCTCATCCTTTATTCGGCCGACCTGAGCAGTGAATTGCCGTTGGACTTTGCCGATGGTGGAATCCGTGCAGGCTTTCCCTCACCGGCACAGGACTACATGACGGAGAGCATCGACCTGAACCGCGAATTGGTGCGTCATCCCGCCACCACGTTCTATGCCCGTGCCGTAGGTGATTCGATGAAGGACTGCGGCATCGACGATGGCGACCTGCTGGTGATTGACAAGGCCATCGACCCGCAAGAGGGTGACATCGTGGTGGCCTACATTGATGGGGAATTCACGTTGAAGCGGGTGAAATTCGACCCACACGCCGGTTGCCTGTGGCTGATGCCTGCCAACAAAGACTACCCGCCCATCAAGGTGACGGAGGAAAACAATTTTATCGTATGGGGTGTATTGACCTACAACATCAAACGCCAATATCGGAGGAAATGAGAGCCATGTTCGGTCTGGTGGATTGCAACAACTTCTATTGCTCGTGCGAACGGGTGTTCAATCCGGGATTGCGCACACTGCCAGTGGTGGTACTGTCGAACAATGACGGTTGCATCATTGCCCGTAGCAACGAGGCAAAGGCGTTGGGCATAGAAATGGGTATGCCGTTTTACCAAGCCAAAGAGTTGCTGGAGCGTGAAAAGGTTGCCGTGTTCAGTTCCAACTACACACTCTATGGCGACATGAGCCGCAGGGTGATGATGTTGCTCTCGGAGTTCACGCCCGAATTGACGCAGTATTCCATCGATGAAGCTTTCATCGACCTTACAGGCATGGGCGGTGGAGAAGCCTTACGTGACTACGGCAAACGCATCGTGCGTACCATTGGCAAGGGCACAGGCATCCCGGTGACTCTTGGCATAGCCCCGACCAAGACCTTGGCAAAAGTGGCAAGCAAGTATGGTAAAAGATACAAAGGCTACGAAGGAGTTTGTCTGATTGACACTGAAGAAAAGCGTATCAAGGCATTGCAAGGCTTCGACATCGCTGATGTGTGGGGCATTGGCAGACGCTCTGCCAAGAAATTGGCGTATTATGGGGTCAAGACCGCATGGGATTTCACGCAGTGGAGTGAAAGCCGGGTAAGGCGTATGCTTACCGTGACAGGCACAAGGACATGGAAGGAACTCCGTGGTGAAAATTGTATTGACATCAGCGAACTGCCCGAAAAGCAAAGCATCTGTACCAGCCGTAGTTTCCCCGACAATGGTTTGTCGGA
>ULMS01032319.1_pt1 | contig 9377 bp, 6 predicted proteins | sample 1951721 | NCBI WGS metagenome assembly ULMS01 (sample SAMEA4835557, study PRJEB28245) | human gut metagenome | biome: gut microbiome; material: fecal sample | place: Denmark | collected 2008 | reverse complement strand
TTTTTTGCAAGTAAAAATTTTAACTAGCACAATACGTATTATTAATTAACTCAAATTAAATTTATTTTTAGAAAGGATGTTTTGATGGAAGATATTAATATCTATATGTGTTTATTTCTAATTGTTACTGGATTTATCGCAGCTTTTATCGATACTGTAGTTGGCGGTGGTGGTCTTATTTCTTTACCTGCACTTTTATTTACTGGCATGCCTCCCGTTACAGCTATAGCTACGAATAAAGTATCTGCTTCTATGGGTGCTACAATTGGTTTTGCCTCTTTTGTTCGCTCTGGTAGAGTAGATTTTTCTACTATAAAATATTTACTACCACTTTCTTTTATTGGCTCAATCTGTGGTGCTAGTATTTTAAAATTAATTCCTTCTGACTTTCTTCGTCCCTTGATTATCATTTTACTTGTAGCGGTAACTATCTATACTTTGACAAAAAAAGAATTTGGTCAAGTCGCTACATTTAATGGTATGAGTCAAAAAATGTGGATACTAAGCGCTATTGCTGCATTTATTTTTGGCTTTTATGATGGATTTTTCGGTCCTGGTACTGGCACATTCTTATTATTTGCCTTCCTTTGGATAGGTTTTGATTTTATCGGTGCTGCTGCTAATGCTCGTGGCTTAAACTTTGCTAGTAATATCGCTGGTGCATTATTTTTCATCAGCTCTGGCATTGTTGATTTCGCTTACGCCATTCCTATGGGACTTGCCATGATGGTTGGAGCCTTCTGCGGAGCTCGCATGGCCATTGCCAAAGGTGCTACATACGTAAAAACCTTATTCATCATCATGTCCATCGTATTAATCGGAAAACAAGTAATTGATTTATTCAAATAAGTTGTTCATTTCTTTGGTGACAAAGAAACGAACCAAAGAAATCACCGCAGATAAATTTTTAGCTTTGAAAATAATTTTCGCTTCATTCAACGCTTAGAAACTCGCTTCGCTCAAACATTCAGACTAAAACCGTATTCAGCGACAATTATTTTCAATAACCTAAAGGTTACCACTAAAAATTTATAATGCGGAAAATAATATTACGTATTATTAATATAATACCAAACTTTCCCGCATTAGCAGACTTTTACGGTAGCTGAAAGCTATTGACAAAGATAAAACTATGGATACGGTTTTAGTCCTACTGTCTGAGCGAAGCGAGTTTAGAGCGTTGTAGACATAGTTTTATCTTTGTCAAAGTAAAATCAATATTGCGGGTATATTTTCTTTTTGATTCGTTTTTCTTTTATTTAAAAGAAAAATGAATACTAACTTTTGGGAGGGTATATTTTTATGTTATATGCAGTTATTGACATTGGTTCTACTACTATTCGTATGGCTATTTATGAAATCTTGGATAATAAGTTAAATCTTATTCATAAACGCAAATATACTGTAGGTTTAGCAAGTTATGTTAAGGATAATGTCATGGAACAAGCTGGTATTGATAAAGCTTGTGAAATTTTAAACAGCTTTAAATCCTTCTTGACTTCTTTTAATATTGAAAATGTAAGTGCTTTTACTACTGCTGCACTCCGCAATGCTCAAAATAGTAAAGAAGCTGTCGCTGAAATCATTACTCGCACTGGTATTGATTTGCATATCATCTCTGGTGATGAAGAAGCAACTTATGATTTTATCGCTGCTACACATGAACTTGATTATCATGATGGTTTTATCATTGATATCGGCGGTGCTAGTACAGAACTCATTCGTTTTGCTGACAATAAAATTATCCAAAAAACTAGCTTGCCTATCGGCTCTTTAGCTCTCCATACAAAATATGCGACTGACTTTTTACCTAGCGAAGAAGAAATCGCACAAATGATAAAAGAAGTTCATGCTATTATTGATACAGCACCTGAATTTAAAGATATTTCCCATGCTGAAATCTGTGGTATTGGTGGTACATGTAAAGGAGCTAGAGCTTTATATAACGAAATGTACGCTCAAGATGATACAAATGAAACTATACCTGCTGACAAAATTCCTGAAATGATTTCTCATTTCACACGTGGGCATAAATTAACAGATAAAGATATCACAACTTTATTAAAAACCGTACCTGACCGTTTGCATACTATCATTCCTGGCATGGTCATAGCTAATGAAATCGCTAAATTAATCCATGCTACAGCAATAACTTATAAAGACGCTGGTATGCGTGAAGGATTTTTATATACTCATGTAATTGAAGGTTAGTTTTTTATGCAAAAAAATAACGATATTTTACAAATATTATTCTCCTATCCAGATAAAAATTATGCTCAATTTGTACGAAAATTATTGCCTAAAAATATTGATAGAGAAAATATAAAAATTATCGGTATACGTTTACCACAATTGCGAAAAATTGCTAAAGACCTAGTAAAAAATAATTGGCAAGAATTTTTAAATCAAAATACAAATGAATATTTTGAGCAAATCATGCTTGAAGGCTTTGTCATTGCTTATGCTCCTATTGATATAAATGCAAAACAAAAATTAATTCAAAATTTCTTACCTAAGATAAATAATTGGTCTATTTGCGATAGTTTTTGCGCTAGTTTCCAATTAAAAACTAAAGATAAAGATTTATATCTATCTTTTATAAAAAATTATTTAAACAGCCCTAATGAATATGAATTGCGTTTTGCCATCGTGATGTTATTAGACTATTACTTGACAGAAGATTTTGCTGACAATGCACTTCAATTAGTCTATAACACAAAAGATATTTCCTATAGTGTAAATATGGCTAAAGCATGGGCTTTTAGTAAATATTTTACTTTTTATCCAGACAAAGGCTTAAATTTTTTGCAAACAAAATCTCTATCTAAAGATGTTTTTAAAATGACTTGTCAAAAAATAAGAGACTCCCGTAGAGTTTCTTCTCGTTATAAAGAAGCATTAAAAAATTTATAAAAATTTTTATCAGTTGTTTTCTAACATTCATTATTTAACAACTGATTTTTTTATCTAATATAGCCCTAAAGCCTTATATCATAGACTTTTTTCGCTAAAAATGATAAAATATATTAGTTAAGATGATTGTCGTAATTTGTTATTTCGGTCATATTTTGACCGTAGATTAAAATTGAGGTGAGAATGTGACAGAAACTATAAATACAGGAAAAATTCTCCCTGTAAATCTTGAAGATGAAATGAAAAACTCATATATCGATTATGCTATGAGTGTAATTGTTATGCGTGCGTTACCTGATGTACGTGATGGTTTAAAACCAGTTCATCGCCGTATTTTGTATGCTATGCAAGAAGCTGGTATGGGCTCTAATAAACCATATAAAAAATCTGCTCGTATCGTCGGGGAAGTACTAGGTAAATATCATCCACATGGTGATAGTTCCGTTTATGATGCTATTGTTCGTATGGCTCAAGATTTCTCTTGTCGTTATGTATTGGCTGATGGTCATGGAAACTTTGGTTCTATTGATGGCGATTCTGCTGCTGCTATGCGTTATACAGAAGTTCGCATGTCAAAAATTGCAGAATTAATGCTCCAAGATATCGATAAAAAAACAGTGGATTTCACACCAAACTATGATGAATCCCTACAAGAACCATCTGTATTACCATCTAAAATACCAAATCTTTTAGTAAATGGTTCTTCTGGTATTGCTGTTGGTATGGCAACTAATATACCACCACATAATTTAAACGAAGTAATTGATGGCGTTTTACAGATGATTGATAACCCTGAAATTACTGTTGAAGAATTAATGCAAACTATCAAAGGTCCAGATTTCCCTACTGGAGCAATGATTATGGGTCGTGATGGCATTATTTCTGCTTATAAAACAGGTCGTGGTGCAGTAAAAATGCGTGCTTGCACAGAAATTACTACTTTGCCAAATGGTAAACCACGTATCACTGTAACTGAATTACCATATCAAGTAAATAAAGCTCGTCTTGTAGAACGCATTGCTGAACTTGTTCGTGATAAAACAATTGATGGTATTACCGATTTAAATGACGAATCAGACCGCAATGGTATGAGTATTGTAATTGATTTACGCCGTGATGCAAATCCAGAAGTTATTTTAAATCAATTATATCAACATACTCAATTACAAGAAACTTTCGGTGTAATTATGCTTGCTTTAGTTGATGGCAGACCTCGCATTCTCAACTTAAAACAAGTTTTATATTACTATATCAAACATCAAGAAGATGTTATTCGCCGTCGTACACAGTATGAACTCACAAAAGCTCAAGCTCGTGCTCATATCTTAGAAGGCTTAACTATTGCACTTGACCATTTAGACCCAATCATTAAAACTATTCGTGATTCTAAAAATGGCGATAGCGCTAAAGAAGTCTTAATGAGCGACTATACTCTTACTGAAAAACAAGCTCAAGCTATTTTGGATTTAAGATTACAACGTTTAACTGGTCTTGAACGCGAAAAAATCGAAAATGAATATCTTGAAATCTTAGATTATATCTCTGATTTACAAAATATCTTAGCAGATGAACAAAAAATCTTAGATATCATTAAAGAAGAACTTTCTGCTGTTAAAGCTAAATTCGGCGATGCTCGTCGCACTCAAATCACAGATGATAGTTCTGATGTAGATATCGCAGATTTAATTGCTGAAGAAGATGTAGTAATCACTTTAACACATAATAACTATATCAAACGTATCCCTATAACTACGTATCGCAATCAAAAACGCGGTGGTCGTGGCGTTACTGGCATGGGTACAAAAGAAGAAGATTATGTTGAAAATATGATTATCACATCTACACACAATACAATCTTATTCTTTACTAATAAGGGACTTGTATATCAATTAAAAGGATATGAAATTCCTGAATCCGGTAGAACTGCAAAAGGCACAGCCATTGTAAATCTTTTACCATTAGCAAAAGAAGAAACTATCACAGCTATCATTCCTATTAAGGAATTCTCTAAAGATAGATATTTATTTATGGCAACTCGTCATGGTATCGTTAAAAAGACAGGTCTTAGCGAATTTGATACTAATCGCAAAAAGACAGGTCTTATCGCACTTTCTTTAAAAGAAAATGATGAATTAATCGGTGTAAAACTCACTGATGGTAATCGCCAAATCATCATCGGTACTCGTGATGGTATGTCTATTTGCTTCAATGAACAAGATGTTCGTCCTATGGGTAGAACTGCCCGCGGTGTCATTGGCATAAAATTAAAAGGTGAAGATACAGTAATTGGCATGGATAATATCCGTGATGATTGCGAAGTCTTAACTGTTACTGAACATGGTTTTGGCAAACGTACTGCAACTTCTGAATATCGCACACAAACTCGCGGTGGCATTGGTCTTATCAACATCAAAGTCACTGAAAAAACTGGTTTTGTAATCGGCATTAAAGTTGTAGATAGCCAACAAGAATTCATGCTCATTTCTACTGAAGGTATCGTCATTCGCTCAAATATTGAAGAAGTTTCTGTAATTGGCAGAAATACTCAAGGCGTAAAAATGATGAATATGGATAATAATGATAAAGTAGCTGCTCTTGCTGCTTTTGAAATCAAAGAAGACGATAAATAATTTATAAGACAAAAGGATTTTGCTATGTATGATATGGGAAAAATACTCATCTATATAGGAATTGCTCTTGTTATTATCGGTCTATTAATCCATTTTGGTGGAAAATTATTACCTCTAGGTAAATTGCCATTTGATTTTAAATGGGAAGGTAGTAATTGGGGCGTTTATTTTCCTTTAGGTAGTTCTATTTTAATTAGTATTATCTTAACATTAATCTTAAATTTATTATTTCGTTAACTAAAAATACCGCAAATAGTTTTTATCCTATTTGCGGTATTTTTTATTTATGATTTACCTGTAGTATTCATATCTATAGCTGGGACATCTCTTGTTGGTGTTTGTGGCACAGGTTCTTTTTGTTTTGTCGTATTATCTTCCACTGGAGTTTCTTCTCTAGTTTCTACTTTTTCTCGATTACTATTTGTTCGTGGACGTTCTTCATCTACTTCAGATTTAAATCGTTTTGTAGATTTTTCTTGTTCTTCACGAAGTCGTTGCAATCTTTCTTCACGTTCCTGAGCAATTTCTCTTTTTATGCGTTCTTTTTCTGTTACTTCTACAGCATTATCAGGAATAGATTCTTCATATTCTATATTATCTTCATGAATAGATGTTGTAATTGATTGATTGATTTTTATGCCTAATGTATTTGCTAAAATCTGTCTTGTCTTACTGATATCTGGTACCCAATAACTAATACCTTCTATATATACTGGTTTACCTGGTAACATTTCTGATTTTAATCCATTATCTTTTGCATCTTGAAGTGTTCCCAAGAAAGATAATATTTCACTAACTGACATATCAGTTTCCACTGAATCAGAAACAGCAGATACAATAGCTGGCAATTTAGGAATAATTGTTGGAGATACTAATTTGTCCATTACTGCTTTCATGAAATTCTGTTGACGTTTGATACGACCAATATCGCCTTCTTCATCACGATATCGTACATATGTTATCGCAGTCTTGCCGTCCATATGTTGCATACCTGGCTGAAGGTCAATATATAAACCGCCATCATCATCCCATGGGTCTTCATAATACATGCGTTTTTCTACATCAATATCAATACCGCCTAAAGCATCAATAATTTTAGTAAAACCATGTACATTAATTTTTATATAATGATCAATATGTGTATTTAATAAATTTTCAATGGTTTCTTGAGTTAATTTTCTACCACCATAGGCATAAGCTGCATTAATCTTATCAAAGCCATGACCTTTTATTTTTACACGCGTATCACGAGGCACAGATAATAATGCTGCTTGATTTTTATCTGGGTCTAATGTCGCTATCATTAAGGTATCGCTTCTCCCCACATCATCAGCGCGCTCATCTACCCCCATAATCATTACAGTAGCCTTATCTTTTGCAACTAACATACCTTTTTTATCATCTTCATTATAATCTGGTTTATTATCAACTAACGCATTAGCAAAAAAAGCTCCTACCATACCAGATAAAATAAAAACAACTACTAATATCAAGATATATTTTACATAACTGCTTTTATTTTTTTTATCTCCATTTCCCAATTATTATCCCTCACATCATTCAAATTCATTTAAATATTAACTATTCTATTATAAGATTTTATCAATTATTTCGCAATTGTTATTTCTTTATTTTAGTAAACGTATACTAAAAAAACTTTATTTTCATAAAAATGAAAATATTATATAATACTAATATCACATCTTATAAAAAGGAGTATTGTTGTGGATAAGAATAAACAAAAATACAAATATCTTTATTTATTGTCAGAAAAATACCCTAATCGTCAATCTGTTGTAACTGAGCTAATTCGCTTAAAAGCTATTTTAAACTTAGCTCGACCAACAGAACATTTTATGAGTGATTTACATGGTGAATATGAATCCTTCTTCCATATTCTCAATAATTGCTCTGGTGTTATCAAAGAAAAAGTAGATTATTTATTTTCTGAAGAAATGTCCACCTCACAAAAAGCTGAATTTTGTACTTTAATTTATTATCCTAAAGAAAAAATACTCAATTTAAAAAAACAAAAATTAATCACTACTCAATGGTATTCTCAAAATCTCATCTATTTATTGCGTCTATCAAGATTGATGTCTTATAAATATCCTCAATCAGAATTAAAAAATTTACTGCCTAAAGGATATGAAACCATCATTCTTGAATTGCTCACAGCTAGACCAAATGATGATACTTTCCAAGAAGTATATTTCAATACTATCTTAAATACTTTAATCAATATTAATAGTGGTACAGATTTTATCATTGCCTTTACAAAATTCATCAAAAAACTAGCTGTTGCTCATTTGCATATCGTCGGTGATATTTATGACCGAGGACAACGACCTGACTCTATCATAGATATGCTACGCCAACATCATTCTGTAGATATTCAATGGGGCAATCATGATATCTTATGGATGGGTGCAATGTGTGGTAATGAAGCTTGTATAACGACAGTAGTACGAAACTGTTTATCTTATAATAATACTGCCGTTTTAGAAAAAGGATATGCTATTAGCCTTCGCTCTCTATCTTCATTAGCTAGTAAACTCTATCCTAATAAAACACTATTAATCGCTATGCAACGCACTATCTCTATAATTTTATTTAAATTAGAAGGACAACTCATCAAACGCAATCCAGATTTTCAAATGGATAGTCGTCTTTTATTAGATAAAATAGATTACACCTCTAAACATATAAAAATAAATAATATATCTTATCCAATAAAAAGTCCGTCCTTCCCTACAATAAATCCTCAAAATCCTTATGAATTATCTTTAGAAGAAGCTGAAGTCTTATCTGATATAAAATCAGCATTTTTAGATAGTGTACGCTTGCGCAAACATATTGATTTTCTTTACCAAAAAGGTAGCGTTTATAAAGCATATAATAACAATTTACTCTATCATGGTTGTATACCACTAAATGATGATGGTAGCTTCATGCGTATTCATCTAAATAACAAATATTATTCTGGAAAAAATTATTTAGATTTTGTTGATAAAACTATTCGCCAAGCATATCTTGGTCTATATGAACAAAAAAATATCGACTTAATGTATTATTTCTGGTGTGGCAGATATTCACCATTTTCTGGTAGAGAATTTAAAACATTTGAACGCATGTTTATTGAGGATACGGACACATGGATTGAACCTTCTGATGCATATTATAAATATTGCAATGATGAAAAAATCTGCGATATGATACTCGAAGAATTTTCCTTAAAAACAAAACGTGGACATATAATCAATGGTCATGTTCCTGTAAAAGTAAAAGAAGGAGAAAGTCCTGTAAAAGCAAATGGAAAATTAATCATCATCGATGGTGGTTTTTGTAAAGCTTATCATAAAAAAACAGGAATTGCCGGTTATACGCTAATTTCTAATTCACGTGGTTTACGTCTTTTAGAACATCAATCATGTGCTAATATCAAAGAGTCTTTAAAAGCCAACCAAGACATTGAGTCCGTTTCTTGTACTTTAGAATTACAAAATTATCATTCTTCAACTGCTGATACTGATTTAGGTGAAGAAATCCAATGTCAAATAAATGATATCTACCATTTAATGCTCGCTTATCAAAATGGTTTAGTTCCTGAACAAGCTTAATATTATATACAAAGGCAATTTATTTTATTTTTTCAATAAGATGAATTGCCTTTTTTGACATCTTCATGATTATTTGAGATAATTTTCATATATAAATATAATAAAAAGGATAGATTATACTTATGACTTTATTTCTTTTAATCAGTGCAATTATCTTAATTGCTTGCGTAATTGGAATTGACATACTCCCCATGCCTAAAGGCAGGGGATTCTT
>ULMS01032914.1_pt1 | contig 9513 bp, 10 predicted proteins | sample 1951721 | NCBI WGS metagenome assembly ULMS01 (sample SAMEA4835557, study PRJEB28245) | human gut metagenome | biome: gut microbiome; material: fecal sample | place: Denmark | collected 2008 | reverse complement strand
TTGTCTCCCTCTCTTGACAAACTCTTTTTATGTGATATAATTTGCAACTCGCCAAACTTAAAAATAGAGAAATACTTTCATTTTCACGAACAAGCACCCGCTTCTCAGCAAATACACGATTCTCAAGAAGCAAAATTCCATATAACTACCTAATTATAAATAAGATAAACTTAATTTTCAGTATCAACAAAAAGAACAATCTAGAAATTTGTAAGAGAAGATACCTATCAGGACAACCCCAACAAGCACAAAGAAGAAACAAGATAATAAATATGTAAAATAATATCAATATGCGACAAAGGCAGTTAGCAAGAAAAGAAATACTATAAAGAAGTCCCGATGCTCTCCCATCACAAAGAACATCGGGACTTCTTTTCTTCCACCGACAACTCTACCTAATGAAGAATTTTATAAACAAGTTCCCGGAGTAACTCCCCATCTCCCAAAGAAGAATTTCCCACCCCTTTCGACTTGGCATCGCAGTAACGAATTTCACCAATTATCTGCATCACCTTTACTCCGCTATATTTCCTCATAGCAGCCAGATAGTCCTTAGATTGCCAAGGAGATTTCAGTCCCAACTGAGCAGCAATACCTTGTTCCGACTTCTCGGGAGCATAATATGCCAGCATTAAATTAGAGAAGAAATTAAATAACACAGACAATGTCATCTGCAGAGGATTAGTCTTAGGATTCTCCTCAAAATATTTTATTATCTGATTTGCCTTAAATACATCCTTTATAATCAGAGCATTTCTAAGCTCATAGTTATTATAATCCTTGCTTATGCCTATATTCTGCTCTATTTGCTCCGGTGTGATTCGTTTTTGCCCTTTAGGAAGAGTAATAATAAGTTTTTCCAATTCTCCTGCCATTCTACTCAAATCCGTACCGACAAACTCAGCCATCATTTCGGATGCTTTCGGCTCAATCTCGATAGATTTACGCTTTAAATAAGAAGTGATAAAGCCAGCCAATTGAGCATCCTTTATCTTCTTTGATTCAAAAAGCACACCCACTTTCTCTATCTCAGCTGCCAATTTTTTTCTTCTGTCCAGAACACCATGCTTATGACACAGCACCAAAATGGTAGATTCCAAAGGCTTCTGCAAATAATAAGACAGCTCATCTATATTTTTGACACCTTGTGCTTCCTTTACTATGACAACCTGATATTTAGACATCATAGGATAACGCTTGGCGGCATTGATAATGGTAGCTATGTCCGTATCAGCACCATATAGAATCGTTTGGTTAAATTCCTTTTCATTTTCATTTAACACTGTTTGGGCAATATACTCAGAGATTCTGTCTATATAATAAGACTCTTCTCCCATAAGATAATACACCGGCTTATAAATACGATTTTTCAAGTCACGGGCTATTTCTTCGTAAGTGGTTTCTTTTGCCATAATAAGTAAAATTACCAGTCAAATTTCAAGTGTTTAACCGTCTTCTTTTCATCAATGATCATACGCATGGAAGCAATACCAATCTCTACATGCTCCTTCACAAACTGTTGCGTTACAATGTTGTCGCTCTTGTCGGTTTTTACCCCTTCCGGAATCATCGGTTGATCTGATACTAAAAGTAATGCGCCGGTAGGAATATGATTATAAAAGCCGGTAGTAAACAAAGTAGCCGTCTCCATATCCACACACATGGCACGAGTCTTAAGAAGATACTTTTTAAACTCTTCATCATGCTCCCAAATTCGACGATTAGTAGTATATACAGTCCCCGTCCAATAGTCACGAGCATGGTCGCGAATAGCAGACGAAACAGCACGTTGCAACATAAATGCCGGCAATGCAGGAACTTCAGGCGGATAATAGTCATTAGAAGTTCCTTCTCCACGGATGGCAGCTATTGGCAGAATCAGATCTCCCAACTTATTTTTTTTATCTATCCCTCCACACTTTCCAAGAAAAAGGCATGCTTTAGGCTGAATTGCCCCTAGCAAATCCATGATAATAGCCGCATTAGGGCTACCCATTCCAAAATTAATGATAGTCATCCCCTCCGCACTGGCAGATATCATATTGGCATCACGCCCCAACACCGGAACACCGAATTTCTCGGCAAACAACTCCACATATTTATTGAAATTGGTCAGAAGTATATACTCTCCGAAATCTTCCAGGCTTCTTTTTGTGTAGCGAGGAAGCCAGTTTGCTACAATTTCCTCTTTTGTTTTCATAATCTTTTGTATTTTTGTACCGGTTATACCGAATTATACTTATTGCAAATTTACTAAATGTTATCATTAAACTTACCATCCTACGAAGCTAAAATAGTACAGCGCAACGGAAAAAATGTTATTTTCGATACGCTCCGAAAAAGATATGTCGCCCTTACCCCGGAAGAATGGGTAAGACAACATTTTGTTCATTTTCTGACGGATTATAAAGGTTATCCTAAAGGACTTCTTGCCAATGAGATACAATTAAACTTGAACGGAACAAAGAAGCGTTGCGACACTGTCCTTTACGATAAGAATTTGAGTGCAAAGTTGATAGTGGAGTACAAAGCCCCCCATGTAGAAATAACACAAGCGGTATTCGACCAGATAACACGCTATAACATGGTATTGAAAGTGAAATATCTCATTGTGAGTAACGGTCTGAGTCACTATTGCTGCCAAATCGACTATAACACGCAAAGTTACGTCTTCTTGCCCGAAATTCCATCTTACTCCCAACTGTAGCCGGGGGAAGATCGATATATAAAATACGGATTGCATAAAACATTACCGCCACATCAGTGACAGTAAGTTCTATGCAATCCGTTCGATATAAATAATAAATAACTTATTTCTTGACAGACTCTAAATGCTGTTCCGATACTACACCGGCCAATTCAGGGTCAATCATGATACGACCGCAATATTCGCAAACGATAATTTTCTTACGCATGCGAATATCCAATTGCTTCTGAGGCGGAATCTTGTTAAAACAACCGCCACATGCATCGCGTTGTACATAAACAATACCCAAACCATTACGAGAGTTCTTACGGATACGTTTAAACGCCTGCAATAAACGAGGTTCTATAGTAGTTTCCAACACTTTAGCCTTTTCACGAAGCTTTTCTTCCTCCTGTTTTGTTTCAGAAACAATTTCTTCCAGTTCAGCCTTTTTCGCATCCAAGTCTTTCTTTCTTTCTTCCAAAGCTTCATTGCTTTGTGCGATTTCCTCATTCTTGGCCTTTTCGGTAGCTGTATATTCTTTAATACGCTTTTCGCAGAGTTCAATTTCCAATGACTGGAATTCAATTTCTTTTGTCAGCACATCATATTCACGATTATTGCGTACATTGTCTTGCTGAGATTTATATTTCTCTACAGAATTCTTAGCCGCTTCAATCTCAATCTTCTTTGTGGCAATATTTGATCTCAGCTCTTCTATTTCAGCTTTAATCTTTTCGATACGGGTACTCAAACCTGCTACTTCATCTTCAAGGTCTTGTACTTCAAGAGGAAGTTCACCTCTCAGCGTCTTAATCTTATCGATTTCGGACACCATGGTCTGTAACTGGTATAAAGCTTTCAATTTCTCTTCTACCGTCAATTCACTCGGGTCTTTCTTTGCTTCTCTAGCCATAGTTTTTCTTACAAATATTTAATGGGATTGGTGTTTACCCGCGTCATCTGGACTTCCAGTGCCGGAAACATTTCCCGTATGATTGAATAAAATATTTCTTTTGTATATTGTTCACTCTCATAATGTCCTATTTCAGCTATCAAAATATCATTCTCATAATTAAAATAGTCATGATACTTCACTTCACCGGTAATAAAAACATCTGCTTTACCAACCGCACGAGGCAACAAAAACGCACCTGCACCACCACACAAAGCCACAGTCTGAATCAAACGTCCTGATAAACGGGTATGCTTCACACACCCCACTTCAAAAGTTTTCTTGATGTTTTTCAGAAACTCCAACTCTGTTTCAGGCTTCTTCAACTCTCCTATAACTCCGGCTCCTACCTGAGCCCAATCGTTTTTTAACGGATAGAAATCAAACGCAGGTTCCTCATAAGGATGAGCACCCAGCAAAGCTTTTACAACAGTCGCCTTTTTGAAATCAGGCAGAATTGTTTCGATGCGTATTTCGGACTCTTTATGCAATTCGCCTACCTCTCCACAAAATGGACTTGCCCCCTTCAAAGCACGGAACATCCCCTCACCTTCCACATTATAACTGCATGAATCATAATTACCTATGCATCCACATCCTGCCTCCGCCAATGCATTTCTTACCTCATCAGCTTGTGCGCGAGGAACAAAAGTAACCAATTTCAGCAGACATTCCTGTTTCGGCTCAAGTATACGAATATTCTCCAAACCGATTTTCTCCGCAATTTTGAAGTTCACCCCACCCGGCGCATTATCCAAATTGGTATGAGCCGAATAAATAGCAATATCGTTCCTGATAGCTTTCAGGATACAACGTTCCACATAATCTCGCCCCGTAATAGATTTATATCCTTTGAAAATAAGCGGATGATGTGACACAATAAGATTGTATCCTAACGTGACCGCTTCATCTACAACGGCTTCAGTAACGTCTAAACACAACAAAGCCCCTGTTGCTTCCGCTTCTGTCAGTCCGATTTGCAGTCCGGCATTATCAAAACCGTCTTGCAAAGGCAGAGGCGCGAACCTTTCAAGGGCACCTATTACTTCTTTAATTTTCATTTCTTCGAGAAAATTTGAATGCAAAGATACATTTTTTCTTGATGAAACGAAAATAATCAGAAAGATTTTCTACTTTTATATCTTGTAGACTACTATGAAGGTTATTTCCTACATAAAGTAACTCCACCAAAAAGGCAACAGTAATAATAGAAATCTTCAAAACAAGTTTAATAGGACAATAAAGCCAATAAGGTGTACAAGATTATTTTCTTTGTTTGATAAACTTATTCTTTAGAGCATAACGTTCATCTACAACGCAATTGGTAGGAAAAAAGGTGAGATAAAGACGCCACTCCCCTTCCTGAAAAGTAAATTTCCGCCCTGTAATCCCTTGCTGTATTTGTGTTATCTTCCCTTTGATAAACACTTCCAGTCCATCCAGTTCCGAACTTCCTTCACACATGATATCTGCGGTAATAAAAAAACCGGGAGTCTCCATTTCAGCTATTCTACGCCATATTTGTTCTTTGTCTGTCATTAAGATGATATTTGTCAAATACTCTATTTACGTTTTCCCTCTTTATGCACTTGCAACAGGCGACCATAAGAATCAAAAGATTTTCGGGAAGCCAACATAATGGTAATCATCAATGAGAGCATGGAAGAAGCAACAGTTATCACTACTATCATTATCTGATATTTAATTGCTACATGAGGCGAACTGCCACCTAATATCTGTCCAATCATAGTCCCGGGAAGTGCCACTAACCCCGTTACAGCCATGTTAGCTATACCGGGACTGAAGGCTTTTATTAAAGCCTGACGAATAAAAGGAGCAGTGGCCTCGCTACGAGTGGCACCGTTACCCAACAAGTAATAATAAAGTTGTTGCTCACGCTTCAAACCGGCATAGTAAGTATTGAGACCAATCACATTCACTCCCAACATATTACCCATGATAATACCAAATATCGGGATGAAATATTGAGCACTGAAAATGTTATCTAGTCTAAGCACGAAGCCTAGGAAATAAAGTCCTACCAACACCACTGTCACCAGAAAACCCACGGAAACGGGAATCATTAAAATATGACGCTTCAAACGAGTACGGGTAACAGCTGTTTCAGCTGCAACGCCCACCATAATAATTACCCATAAGAAATTAATAAAAGGATTATTCCACTCAAACAGAAAGCGGAGATAGACACCGATAAAAAACAACTGAATGATCATTCGTACGGCACCAATTAGAATAGGTTTCAGTAATCCCGTTTTGAAACGCCACAAGAAGTAAACAGGTATCAGTAAAAGCAGTAATCCTACTCCCAAACTGGTGTAATCTATATCTATCGTTCCCATCCGTACACGTTTTATAAATTAAATATATGGTTGCAACCGGCAGCAAACTGCTTGTCGTGAGAAACTGCCAGAACAGTCATACCCTTACCGCACAGACTTCTAAAAAAATCTATCACGCGGTCGCAAGAGCTGGGATCAAGCGCCGAAGTAGGTTCATCCACTATCAATATCGATTTATTGAGTACCTCGGTAACCGCCAGCATAATCCGTTGTCTCTGTCCACCCGACACCTCGTGCACACGCTTGTGATAAAGCTCTTCTTCCAAACCCAACAAGGCAAAATTATCCAACAAGCGTTCCATGCTAAAGCCTGTTTCCCGATTGGCTTTCAAATCAAAAGGCATACGCACCATATCACTTACCCATTCAGACGGCAAGGCAAGCTCTTGTGGAATCCATGCTATTTTCCGACGGACAAAATCGGCATTTCGAGGGGTCATCTCTACCCCATCTACTTTGATAACTCCTTCACTTATAGGCACAAATCCTAAGACAGCCTTCAATAACGAAGTCTTTCCACTACCCGAGTCACCGCAAACACAAACACTCTCACCCCGATTTACATGCAAGTTGAGATGCCTGAAAAGTAACAAGTCACCAAAGTTGATAGATATATTTTTTATTTCAATCATTTCCCAAAGAATAAAGGTCGGGAGCATTCACTGCTGCCGACCTTCCTTATTTTAAGACTAAAAAATCAATAAGCTCTAGCAAAGAGTACACGGCGAGCAGATGGTTTACCGGTTACCATACATTTGCCCGGAGTAAGGCTTTCTTCGTCTGCATCAAAAGGCAGACAACGGATAGTTGCCTTTGTCTCTTCTTTTATGCGGTCTTCCGTCTCAGGAGTTCCATCCCAATGAGCCAAAATAAACCCGCCTTTTTCTATTTGTTCTTTAAACTCATCGTATGAGTCTACCTTTACGATATGGCTGTTACGATAGTTCAATGCTTTCTGATAAATATTGTTCTGAATTTCTTCCAACAGATTCTGTACGTATTCTTCAATACCATCGCATGAACGGGTTTCTTTTTCCAAAGTATCGCGACGCATTACTTCCATCGTATTGTTTTCGAGGTCGCGTCCCCCCATTACCAAACGAACGGGTACACCTTTAAGTTCGTAATCGGCAAATTTAAAGCCCGGACGCTTATTGTCGGCATTGTCATACTTCACAGAGATGCCCATGGCTTTCAGTTTCTTCACGATACCTTCTACCTTGGCATCAATCTTCTTCAGCATTTCATCATTCTTATAAATCGGAACGATAACTACCTGAATCGGAGCCAAATGCGGTGGTAATACCAAACCATTATCATCAGAGTGAGTCATAATCAACGCACCCATCAAACGGGTAGATACCCCCCATGAAGTAGCCCAAACATAATCCAGTTTATTGTTCTTATCAACAAACTGAACATTGAATGCTTTTGCAAAGTTCTGTCCCAAAAAGTGGGATGTACCGCATTGCAATGCTTTTCCATCCTGCATCAAACCTTCAATGGTATAAGTATCAAGTGCACCGGCAAAACGTTCGTTAGCCGATTTCACACCCTTGACAACCGGAACTGCCATATATTTTTCTGCAAAATCACCATAAACATGCAGCATCTTTTGTGCTTCCGCTTCTGCTTCTTCACGAGTTGCATGAGCCGTATGACCTTCCTGCCACAAAAATTCTGCCGTGCGGAGGAACAAACGGGTACGCATTTCCCAGCGCATTACATTTGCCCATTGATTACATAGAATGGGAAGGTCACGGTATGAATTAATCCAGTTCTTATATGTACTCCAAATAATAGTTTCCGAAGTAGGACGGATAATCAATTCTTCTTCCAACTTAGCAGCCGGGTCAACAATAACTCCTGAACCGTCTTCTGCATTCTTCAGACGATAGTGAGTCACTACTGCACATTCTTTGGCAAAGCCTTCTACGTGTTCGGCTTCACGGCTAAGGTAGGATTTAGGAATCAGCAACGGGAAATAGGCGTTAACGTGACCTGTTTCTTTAAACATATCGTCCAACTGACGCTGCATCTTTTCCCAAATGGCGTATCCGTAAGGCTTAATAACCATACATCCGCGCACAGGTGATTGTTCGGCTAGATCCGCCTTTACCACCAAATCATTATACCACTGAGAATAATTCTCGCTTCTTTTGGTAAGTTCTTTTAATTCTACTGCCATTGCTATATTGTTATTTTTACAATCCTTTTTAGAGTCTGCAAAAGTAGTAAAAAAGCATGGGAAAGTACCAATGATTTCCCAAAAATATTATTGATAACGGTAATACCACCAATAGGTATCGCCAAATTCGCGTCGCATACGGTTCTTCTGCTCTACCGGTGAAGTATATTCCTTTTGAAGTTTATCAAACTCTTGCAGGCGTTGTATCATCAGCGTATCATTTAGAACACGCGGATAAGCGGGGTGTGATTGCTTGTAAAGCATAATCGCCTCGCGGTAATAACGGGGTAATGTATCTTGCTCAAAAAAGCTGTCTTCCACGACAGAAGCAAATTTATCAAGCTTCTTATCAAGTAGCAGAGCACTCAGATAGTAGTCCAAAGCGGTATGTTTCCCTACTTCATCCCGACAAATACGGGCAAGGAAATCGGTCGTACTTTCTGCCGTATAAGGTTTAGCTCCCAGATAATTGTACAAACTGTCTGCATCCAATCGCAAGGTGCCCTGCGAAGACGAAGAAAACAGCAAACCATCCGAACCGTAGTATTGAGGATACTCAAACAAGTGCTCGCCCATCGTTCCCTCACGCGACAAGGCATATGCCCGAAGCACGGTAAGCGTACGGCTTGGGTCCAAAGATTCGTATCCCACTTTGCGTGCAGCTTTATAATCTTTCTCTCGGATGGCATTCTCTATAGCCAACTCATGATGAAAGTTAATATCCGAATTGCCGATACACGCCGTCATCAGACACAGTATCAGCAAAATAGCTAAATTAGAGTTGATCAGCCCAATTACAGAACTTTCATGATCCAGCCAATGACGAAATATTCGCCGAAGCACAAACACAACTCCGACATACATAATAAGTAAAAGAGGTAACAGCCATAACCATTTATCCGCAAAGTTTCCACCATGATAAAGAGAACGGTTCACATCCGTCAGCACTCCCAACAATAGACAGGAAGGGAAATATGAAAGTGACCTTACCGAACCTTTCAACCCCAACAAGCCATTTATCCCCCATCTGAATATTAATAAGACAAGTGTAATGATAATGGCTCCCGCCAAAGGCGAATAATGAGTCTTTCCCTGAGACAACGAATAGTGTAATGCCCCCAATACATCACCCTGAAACAGGTAAAGATAGATGAAACTGAAAGCAGAGAAAAGAAGACCGCACGCACCCGTGAGGATGCGAACGGCTCTTTTATAGGACAAATTGGTATTGCTACTCATATAAAATTATTCTTTCACTTTTTTCAAAACCACTGCTGAACGAGCCGGAATATACAGTTTCAACCATTCTTTTCCTTCTCTTTTA
>ULMS01014455.1_pt1 | contig 9642 bp, 7 predicted proteins | sample 1951721 | NCBI WGS metagenome assembly ULMS01 (sample SAMEA4835557, study PRJEB28245) | human gut metagenome | biome: gut microbiome; material: fecal sample | place: Denmark | collected 2008 | reverse complement strand
AAGCCGCTATCGCATCGTCGCACATATCGGGAGTGTCCCATCCCGGCACACTTGTCTGTCCCATCGACGTGTTTGCGGAAAAATAGTTGAAACTTACGCGGCTGTCGGATTTCGCACCGTCAAAATCAAACTCAAGGAAATCTGAAATTGTATGTCCGTCGGAATATCCGATACCGCACACCGTGCTGCCCATTATTCCCGTAAACTGCGTGAACAGTGTCAAGTCTGACGACTCCTTCGCTATCGCGCGAAACATATCCTCGCCCGACGGTGTCTGCCCGTCGTTCCATCGATATCCCCACACGTATGCCTCCTCCGGACCGTTGTCGGCAAACTGCACCACCATAGCGGCTTTGTTGTTGCCGGAACCCGCCCAATGAACAATCTTGTTCCAATCAATCACAAACGCATTTGCCGACAGCACCATCGCCGAGAGCAAAACAAATGTCAATGTCTTATTTTTTCTCATATCTCAATGTTTTTTCAGTCAAAGGATTAGGAAGAGGCACTCCGGGAAGCGCCACGTGGAGGTCGCGCGCCTTGGAAAGCTCTGTCGAGGTTTCGCCAAGCCATCCGCAATATTGGTTTACTCCAGTATAGACTCTCACAAAGTCAATCCCCGGAAGATTCACTGGATTGCCGTTTTTGTCGACAGCCCACCCTATGTCGAAACTGTTCAAGTCCTCATAGTCATTCGGGTGGTTGTCGACATAACCCCACGGATATGTATAGAGGATATAGTAGCGTCCTGTGCCGCTGGAGTCCACACCGTTGGGCGCAAGAAGCGTGCCCTTGAATGTCAATTCGTTGTCACTCACCCACTGAGGATAATATTCCTGACTGTGGAAAATGTTTTTAGCTATATAGCCCGAGCCACCGAGAGAATCATGCCATGGGATGTAGGTCATGTCTGTCAGATAGCCGCTCTCGTCCTCAACAGGCGTATGTCCGTCGTTTTGCCTGCTGTAGGTTATCTCATACTCATGAAGCGTTTCCGGCTTGTGATACTCGCTTCCGGCGAGTTCATACCACTCATCGTCAGGGATACCGTTGCAGTTTGCGTCGAAACTGACCATAACGATGCCCGGCTCAGCCGACCCGCCCTTGCTGTCGGGATTGGACAATTCATAGAATGCATTTCCCCAAATCCGGAAATCGCGCTCGCCCGGCACATTTATCACCGTGTGGTCGAAACCGAACGTAACATAACCGCCATATCCTCCGAGCGAAATCAGCACATCGTTTGTCCCAGAAATCGACTCCTCGCATTTTTTCAATATGTCGGCATACGTGTCGCCGGGTTCATATTTCGGCATCTCGTTGACAAACTGTCCCGGAGCCGGACAATATTCATAGACACGGGAAATGTAAGTGCTGTACTCCACCTCCTCGTGAAGCACATTCACCGTAAACTCAAAATGATAAGGCGTGTCAGGGTCGATGATGTCGAACGTAAGATTGTAGACACCCTCCGCTTCAGCCAAAAAGATATAGCTGTCGGTTGCCGACACCTCTTTCCCATTGACTGTCCACCGATACTTCTCCCCCGTCAACGCCGAGTGCAACGGCAGTTTCTGCATACGCGCCACATAGTAGACATCGTCGATGCCGAGATTGACCATCGGCACCTCATCGGAACAAGCCCACAGAATCAGAGGCAACAATAATATGACTATCTTTCTTTTCATTGATACAGGAATGCTATATGGGCAGGGATGTCGCCCGTCCGCACACTCCATTTCTTCTTGCCGTCGGCAGAAAAGCAATAGAGAGTGCCAGATGACACATAATTTTTCGCATCGGTGACAAAAATGTCGCCGGAGACCGGATGCACGGCTATACCGTATGGAATGGTGATTTCCTTTTCCGTCCCGTCGGTAATGAAATTGGTCGACACGATTTTCTTTGTCCGCGTGTCAATAATGCCATAAGATATAGTGTTGGAAGCCGTGTAGTTGTTCCATTCCGTAGCGTAATAGTAAAGCAGGTCGCCGTGGATTGCCATATTCGAGCATGCCACGTCAAGAGTGTCTGTGACCACCATCTTGTTATAGCCGGGCTTCTTGTCAAGCACATAAAGACGCGACGGACGCGTTTCGTAATCGCCTCTCGAGGTGACCCACAGTTTGTTATAGCGGTCTTTCTTCAGCCGATGCAGATTGATGCCTACGGGAATCTGCTCCACCTGCTTGAAGTCGATCATCTGAATCACAGAGACCGTATTGTCATAGTTTGGAGCGCGGTAGCCTCCGGAATTGGCTACATACATATAATCGTCGACCACCTCCATTTCCTCCGGCTGATAGCCAACGGTCACCTTGCGTGTCACGGCAAACGTCGCCGTGTCGACCTCGAAGACCGCGCCCTTCGGCGCGCTTGGGTCGATAAGCACCGGTCCGACGTAGGAGCTGACATACGCCTTGCCTCGATGGAAACGCACATAGCGGCAGTTTGGGATGTCGACCTGTCCGATGCGCACACCGCTGCGTGCATCCATAACTTCCACTTTGTGAGAGCAGTTGACCACCACATAAAGTTTCGACCCATAAATGCCTATGTCGTTGCCCACGTCGCCGAGCTCCTTCACCACTGCCGGATTTTTCTCGGAATAGAAATTGCGCGAATAAAGCCCTGTGTAATAGTCGTAATAATCAAGGCTGCACTTGTTTGAACCCATATTGCCTTCATTGACAAGATAGAATCCCCGCACAGGGCTGCCCGACGCCTCGTCGCCGATTATCTCATACTCCGTGGGCACAACCAGCTCATCCTCGCGGCAGGCGGCGAAAGCCAGCAGCAGAAGCAATGTCAAAAGAGCAAATATGTATGTCTCACGTCTCATATATTGACAGTCAATGTGATGCGATAGTTACGTTTTGGCATCGGGTAATTCAGAATCACGTCGTAGTCCTGACTCAGCAGGTTGTTGACCTCGAGCAAAGCCCTCAGGGTTATGCGTTGTCTGATTTTGAAATCACGGCTCAGCGACACGTCGCTCGTATACCATGGTTGGGTATAGTTGTAGCGGATGTTCTCTTGTTGGTTATAGCGTTCTCCGACATAGATGTAACTATAATTGAGATTCCATTCCCGCCATGTCAGATTAACCACCGCCGAGCCGGAATGGTGGGGAATATAAGGAATCTGGTCGCGATAGTAATTGTCGGAAGGATTGGTCACGTCGATGGCGCGCTGATAGGTGTACTGCGCGCGAACCGTGGCAAAAAAGTCGCGCAGCGGATTGAGCGTCACCTGCGCCGAAACGTCGACACCGCGGATGTCCACCTTGCCGAGATTGAGCATCGTCCAGCGGAACTGCTGCCCTTTGGGATAAGCCACAATTTTGTCTTTGACGTAATTGTAGTATGCATCGCCGCTGAACCGCATTTCGCTCACCAGTCCGCCACCGCGCTTGCTGAACAGCAAGCCAAGATTGTACTGCGTCACGCGCTCGGGGTTGAGTTTCGAGTTTCCCATATCGGCATAGTACAGGTCGTTGAACGTAGGCATTCTGTACGACTGTTTGTAGAACGCCCTTGCCGACAAGCCTCTCACCAATGTGTATGACACAAACGCCGCCGGTGTCAGCACATGCTTGTCGGAGGGCGACTGCTGTCCCTTGAGTGAATCGTGGATAAATGTAGCCAAAACGCTCGCCTGCGCCTTTAACCTACCCAGGTCGAACGCTGTTGCAACCGACAGCATATTTGAGAAGCGGTCGGGTTGCGCAAACCCGTAGACATCGGCGTCGAGCGTGTTCCATTGAAAATCATATGCAGCCGAGACGTGCCACCACGGAAACAGCACATATTCGTTTGCCGACGAGAAGTAGACCTCTTTCTGCTTATACAGATTGTCGATTTTTATCTGCTTGTCGTCGTTGTTGACATAATGAGTGCGGTAGAACGCATATTTCAGGTTGTTGAGCGTGGTGAACTTGCCGAATGTCTGAGTATAATTGACTTGAGCGAACGAGTTGGTGTCCCAGATGCGTTCTCCGCGACGCCATACGTTGTTGACTATCGCCCCCGGCACGCCACGCTCGGAATTGTAGTTGTAGACCTTGAAATGCCACTGTCCGGACTTCACCACGCCATTGAGATTAGCCTCCAGACGAGTAGCGTTAATGTCGCCGTTCTGGCGCACGGCTGTTGTGTCGTATGCCAGTTCTCCAGCCGGATTGACACGCCGGTAACGGAATTTGTACTTTCCGCTCGAATTTATCCATTCCGCGCTAAGCGACGCGTTGACTTTGTCTGACAATTTCAGCTCCAGCAACGCCGACGGATTGAGCAGGTCGAACGAGCCAGCCCGCAGCGTGGCGCGCAGATGATATGTCTCTCCGCCGTTGAATTCAGGAGTGCGCGTACGTATATAGATTGATCCCGCCGAGCCGAAATCCTTGGCAGGCTGAAGAATCTCGCTTTTCTGACCGTTGTATAACGAAATGCCGTCGATATTGTCGAGCGAGAACTGCCCCAGGTCGACTTGTCCGTTTTGTGCGTTGCCGAGCTCCACACCGTCATAAACCACACCGGTGTGGTTGGTGCCCATTGATCGGATGTTTACCGTCTTTATGCCACCCACTCCCCCATAGTCCTTCACCTGGACTCCGGAGAAATAGCGCAACGCATCAGCCACACTGTTGCTGTTGAGACGTTTCAGCTCCTCGCCGCTGAGTTTCTGCGCAGGGATGACATCAATCTGCGGCACCGTGGCTGTGACAACAACCTCTTTCAGATTGAGCATCCGTTCCGCGGTTGTGTCCTGTGGTTCTGCCGCCAAAACTCCAAGCGAGGGCAAGCATAAAAACAATAAAGGAAAAATCCTCATTCGTAATGTTACAGTTTACTTAAAACAAAAAAACGCCCGTTTTTGCAAGTCATAAGACTTCTAAACGGGGTCAATCTGTTAAAATCGCAAACATATAACGGCTGGGCAGAGTTACTGCCAGCCATCACATATAAAAGTCCATAATCCCGCAGACAATCTTATGTATATTTTGGTTGGCAGGTCTTCTGACTTATTCCTGATGCCTTTGCCTTCCCGACAGCTATTGTCAGTGACATTCTAAAAGCATCTTTTGCCTGCCGAACATTTGTCCGGCATCGAGAACTTACAGCAGCGGGTACTGTTGAGGACTTTCACCTCATTCCCTTTTAATGCTCCATCACGGCTTGTCGCTACAAGCCGGAGCAACCATTTCCGACGCAAAGGTAATACTTTATTCTTAAATGTGCATTAAATCATGTATGTTTTTCACAACAAGCGAATTTTGACTTTCAATGCCCGGAGTAAATCAGCCCGTAGCCAATCAGGCGGTCGTAGCGTTCGCCCGGCACCCGGTAGTATGCACGGATCATGTATTCGTTGACCGTCTGGTAGTGGTCGCCCTCGATTTTAGCCGTCTGCGCCACATTCATTCCATTTGGCAGCCACAGATATTGATAGTTGTAGGCTCCCTGCTTCAACGGCAAGTCGAGCTCATAGCATTGTGTATCGACATTATAATGCATACGGTTTGAGTTGGCGAACCGATGCTGCGTAAATTCCCCGTCGACATACACGTCGCCGTCGGCAAGCCTCGGCATGGCAAGCGAGAAATGGGTTATCATATAGTCCGCCTGAGTGTTTGAGTCGTAGGAGTTGCTTTCACGGATTGTGAACCGTCCGTACTGCGTGCGGTCGAAAGAATAAGATTCAAACGCGCGAGGCTCGTCGGTTTCCAGCACGGCATGGTGGTATGGATGGCTGTACGTGTAGCGTTCCACCCCCATCCCGGCATAGCTTGTTGTGACCATCTCAAACCGACGGAACTCGTTTCCTCCTGGAAATATCAGCTGACGGTCGTGGTCGAACACAATAGTGTTGCCGCTGACACGCAAAGGCTGTGTCACCATCACCTCATTGTCGGTGCGCTGGTTTTGGGAGACAACGACACGCAGGTCGGAGTAAGGGTTGTTGATGCTCCAGTTTGCGGTGTTTATCGTTATGGAAATCTGTTGATGGTTGTCGTTATAGTCCACGTCGGTGCGCGACGACACCGATGCACCGATGCCCACACGCTTCTCCACAACACAGAATCTTTGTTGCAGCAGAACGCAATCGAGATTGTCCTCAAGATACACCTTCAGCAGATAATTGCCCGACAGGAGTATCGGCATATCCTGATTAGGCAGGCTGATGCCGTAATGCACATACTGCTCAAACGTGCCAGAGGAGAACTCACAGTCTTCGACATCGGCTTGATTAAAGCCGTCGACATAGTCGCTTTCAACGATTTGCGACGGTTGCCACGCAGCATCGCAGTGAAGCAGCGAATAGCGCATATAGCGACGCTCGGAGTTGATGTCGTCAAACTCCACACGCACACGGTCGTCGCCTCCGAGTTCGATTACTGGCGGTGCGTAATAGTCGGTTTCCAGACAAGCGCGCAACGACCGCATCGACTGGTCGAAAATGCGTGTCGACGTGTCGGCGGCATAAGTCAGCGTTGCCGACAACATAAGCAATGACGTGAGAAGCAGTCTCATAATTACCAGTTTATAGGTGTTTCACCATGTTGCGACAAGTAGGCGTTGGCTTGAGAAAAATGATGGTTTCCGAAGAAGCCACGATGGGCCGACAGAGGCGACGGATGCGGCGACGTGAGCACAAGATGCCGCGAGCGGTCGATAAACGCGCCTTTCTTGATGGCATAAGCGCCCCAAAGCAGAAACACCAGATGCTCGCGTGTGGCAGCGAGATGCGCAATCACGGCGTCGGTAAACGTTTCCCAACCATGACCTTGATGTGAAGCCGCCTCGTGGGCACGCACCGTCAGCGTGGCGTTGAGCAGCAACACTCCCTGCCTTGCCCACCGCTCAAGATTGCCCGATGAGGGAATTTCCGTGCCGATGTCGGCTTTTATCTCTTTGAAAATGTTGAGCAGCGACGGCGGAAAAGGGATTCCGTCGTTGACAGAGAAACAGAGTCCGTTAGCTTGATGCTCGCCGTGGTATGGGTCCTGACCGAGAATCACCACCTTCACTCGGTCGAACGGGGTGGCGTCAAACGCCGCAAAGATTTCATTTCCCGGCGGAAACACCTGTGATGAAGCATATTCACGTTTCACGAAATCGACAAGCGTGCGGAAGTAATCTTTTTCAAACTCTTCGCCAAGCGCTTTTTTCCAACTGTCTTCTATCTTTACATTCATAAATTCTGCATAAACCTTTTTGCAAAGCTAACATTTATTTTGTACTTTTGCCAACGCAAATCGGAAAAATGCGCCCGTAGTTCAATGGATAGAATATCGGATTCCGGTTCCGACGATTGGGGTTCGACTCCCCACGGGCGTACAAAAAAAACGGACGGCAGTAATCGCCGCCCGTTTTTTTGTTGCGGAAAAGAGCATCGAGTTCAGGCACACTCTGCTGTGCTCGCGCACCGGGTTACGGCAAAGAGTCGTCGCTCTGCGACGATAACCTCTTTTCATAAAACATTTTCAAACAAGTTTGAATGTTTTTCACTCACCTTGCACTATCTTTTCATAAAATAGGCTGCGCCTCGGAAAAACATTTTCAAACAAGTTTGAATGTTTTTCACTCACCTTGCACTATCTTTGCAACGTGAAACGGATATTCGTATATATAATGTGCTTTGTCATGGCGTTTGGCGTCGCGGCAAAGAAGAAACAGACAATTGAGCCGGGATACTCTTGGCAGGTTAGCGGACCGCTCGGACTCCGCACACCGTCGACAATCGACACCCTTTATCAAGGCTATCACCGCCAGTTTGTGCCGGCGATGACTACCGACGCATACGCGACAACCGGCAATTTCGGCTGTGCCGGAGTTGACGAGAATTTTTTCAACCGTGAGGAATGGTCGGAATTTCAATTTGAGGATGTGTTGAGCCATTGGCTCCACAGTGCCGACAATCAGCGCTATTACAACACTCGTGTGCCTATGACTCTGCTCGGCTACAGCTGGGGCGGCGGACGCAATTCCGGACAGGACCGGCTGAAAGGCGAGTTTTCCGGCAACGTCAACAAGCGGCTGCAGTTTGGTGCCCAACTCGACTATCTTTATTCAAAGGGCGGCTATGACCGTCAGGCTCTGAAAAATTTCGGCTGGGGTTTCTCGTCATCGTATATCGGCGACCGATATGACATGCACGCCATGTTTTTCAGCTACAATTCGCTGAACCATGAAAACGGCGGTATCACCGACGATCTTTACATCAGCGACCCTGCACAACTGCAAGGCGGCGACTCTAAGATTGACGCCAAGGCGATACCCGTGAATCTGTCGTCGGCTTTCTCTCGCGTAAAAGGTTGGGAATTTTACATGAACCACCGCTACAAGGTGGGATACTGGCAGGAGGAAACTGTCAACGACACCACGAAACGGCGCACATACGTGCCTGTGTCGAGTTTCATCTGGACTATGGACTACAAAACCAACACCCACAAGTTCAAGAACCAGAGTGCTACCGACGATGCCAAATATTTTGCAAACAATTACCTAAGCATGGACGGCACCGACGAGGAAACAAAATATTGGCATCTGCGCAACACTTTCGGAATAGACCTTATCGAGGGTTTCAAGAAGAACGCCAAATTCGGACTGTCGGCTTATGCCACCCATGAGCTGCGCCGCTACACGCAGGTTGTCGACACTATGCTCACAAGCCAATATAAACCAGAGGGATTGACTCCGTTTCCTTCGTTCGGCATTGACCACAGCAAGACGGAGAATCTGTTGTGGGTGGGCGGACAGCTGACCAAGCAGCGCGGATCGGTGCTGACATACTCGGCGACGGCTCAGTTCGGACTTGTAGGCCCTGTGGCTGGCGACATCGACATCAGCGGCGTTGTGAGCACACGCTTCCGTCTTTTCGGCGACACCGTGCGCATCACGGGCGAAGGATTTTTCAAGAACACCGAAGCGCCATATCTGCTAAAGAACTATATTTCAAACCATTTCGCCTGGAAAAACGATTTCGGCAAGATTCGCCGCGTGCGCGTGGGCGGCACACTCGACATTCCACACACTTGGACTTCATTTTCTGCCGGTGTCGAAAACCTGCAGAACTATGTCTATTTCAACAACGACGCTCTCCCTGCTCAAGAGAGTGGCAGCGTGCAGGTGTTGTCGCTGCGCTTGAAACAGGACTTGCATTTCCGCGCGTTCAATTGGGAAAACTCCGTGACATATCAGACTTCAAGCAAGGAAGAGGTGCTGTCGCTGCCTAAACTGGCGATCTACAGCAACCTGTACTTCCAGTTCAAGATTGCCCGAGTGCTGCACGTCAACCTCGGTGTGGACTGCAGCTACTATACACGCTACTACGCTCCGGCTTACCAACCAGCCACAATGGCGTTCCACACCCAGCATGAGAAACTCATCGGCAACTATCCGCTGATGAACGCATATGCCGACTTCAAGTTGAAGAAGACCAGATTTTTTGTGATGTACAGCCACTTGAACCAAGGGTTGTTCGGCGGAAAGGAGTATTTCTCCGCCCTTCACCATCCAATAAATCCAAGCCGTTTCCAACTCGGACTGTCGGTTGATTTCGCGAACTGACAAACCACAAACTGGCATCGCTATGAAGACACCAATGCTGATGAAGCCCAAATTGAAAATCTATGCGGCA
>ULMS01041954.1_pt1 | contig 9881 bp, 7 predicted proteins | sample 1951721 | NCBI WGS metagenome assembly ULMS01 (sample SAMEA4835557, study PRJEB28245) | human gut metagenome | biome: gut microbiome; material: fecal sample | place: Denmark | collected 2008 | reverse complement strand
TATGTCTTGAACGACTTGAGTAAGAAGATTCTTGCAGAAGAAGTAAGTCGCGAGAAGCCAATTACCATTGACTACTCAGAGGCAAACGGCATCGAGTTCAAGAATCTCTAAAAAAAGTAGTTTTTTATAATTTATATGAGAAAGGTTCCGTCGGGGAGTAACATTCCCGTCGGGACCTTTTTTTATGGATGCATTCCCCAACTTTTTGGGGAATATTTCCACAGAGTTTTCTCAAAAAAAGTAACAAAAGATTAGTCTATTATTTTATACAGTTAAACAATAAAAACAGGGTAAAAGCTTTCACCCTGTTTTTATTGTTTTCTGTTCTTTCAATAAATCACGAATCTCAGATAAGAGTTTCTCTTCCTGACTTGGTTCTGAAACCTAGCTGCTACAACACCCATATTCTGCGTTATGGCAGCCAGAAAGAATGCAAAAATCTTTTTAAAATCCCCTACCAACTTTCACAAGCTGGCAGGGGATAAGTATAAGTAAATGATGTAAGCTTATCGTACCACTGTACTAAGCTTCAATTTAAACTATAAATTTATCATGCAGATTAAACCCTTTAACCTGCATCCTTAAGAATGAAGGGGGCATATTCACATACACCCTCAATCAACATTATATATTTTTTAGGAGTATTTCCGCATCTATCACACTTAAGACCAAAATACCTAACTATTAGCATTCGTACAATCAGTATTTATTCCCTAACAGGACGGATTGAGTTTCCGTAATTCCTACCGGTACAGTTCTGCGTGTTAATACGAAAACCGCTGAACCACAGGAAATATGGATTTGACGTGTCATAAAAATCAGCCGTTCTATAATATCCAATATTATTAACGTTTATCAGTTTTACAGGATTAACGTCATAAACTCCTGCAGCCTTGAACACGATGATTTTGGTTTTTGAAGCGTCCGTATAAAAATACTTTTCAGCAAATTCACTGTTCCATGTACTGTTTTTCTGTGAAAATCCAGTAAAGGCATCGCCCTCAGGAACCTTAAACCCTACCGGACACGGATCGTAGATAGTCTTTACCACGAGCGTATTTATACCTGGTCTACCATTGTTGATACTCCAGAGGTTTAAATACTTATTCTCGTTTGACGAAGCGAACGTATTTGGATTGAGTATGCAATTCTTGATGAGATTATCTCCAGAGCCGAGATTCTTCGCTGTTGGATATGCAGTAGAAGGGACTCCATCCTTGTTATACCATGTTTTGATAGCGTTGGTTCCATCAGAAGGTTGGAACGGGTCTTTTCTTCCATATTGATAGTAAGGACTGTAGCCAGGTTGAAATCTGGCGGGAAGTTGTCTTACTGTCATTATCTTGCTTTCTCCTCCTGCTGTAAACTTCACCAGACAGCTACGGCTGCGATAATAATAGATGTCACCGCCGCACCAACCGAGATTCAGTGGCGATACATTGAATTTATTGCCTTTTGCATTGGTTATTTCTGTTGTCTTGTAGAGGTCATCGTGAGTTACCCATATATGCCAAGACCATAGAATCGTACCTTCAGGGCGCTTGACGGCTATTACAGCATTGCCAGGCCGAATAGTGTTTTTGCTCACCTTAAACGAAACGTAACCGCCATTCATACCTTTATCAACATACCGTATGTCTGTTATCAGATTCTTTGCGTCCTGCCATACCAGCTCTGCACTCTTGATGTTGCAGTTGGCGTTGTTGGTGATATATGGGTCGGTAATCGGTCCGAAATGGTTGTAGAGGGTGTTCAGCACAGTTCCCGTTGCTTTGGTCTTGTACGCCGAAGTGTTGGTGGCTCCGTTCTTAATGGCATTACCATATACCATAGGGAAGGAGTAATAGCCTGGAGCATTCACCACATAGCAGTTGGCTGTGTTCTCCACCTTTGCTCCACCATTTGTCTGATTGGCAAGGTTGTACGGATGGGCAGCACTGCCCTTTGGAGTCGCTTTCTTTAAGGCATCGATATGTGGAGCGGTGATGTTACATTCTCCTTTTGCAACGGTAGCCGTACCTGTATTTCCTCCTCCACCTGGTCCTGAAGTAGTGAATTGTGTCAGCCAACTAGGCTTGGTGTCTGTCCAGGTGTTGCCACCATCTGTAGAGAATTGGGTGGTCCATGGAGCTGGCTTATTAGTAAAATGACTGTTCGTCCGGATACTTTTCACATAGAAAGAGTGCATACCTCCCGTATATTCGAAATCCTCAATACCTGAAACATCGAGCGTATAGGTCCAGTTGATAGAGCTTGTTGAAATCTTATAGTTCACGGTCTTACCCATAGGCCATACCTGTCCTCCGATTTTTGCTCTTAACGTATAATAGAAATCAGGTTCATTTCTAAAAGTCACTACAAGTTCTGCATCTTTCGGCAGCGTCTGCGGAACCATCATAAAGGTCTGCTCATCGGTAGTGATAGCTTCACCTGGTGTCCCTGTTGTTTCCTTGTGCAGAGCTTGTTCATACATGATTGGGGCAGATTGGTTGCTCCATAGTTGCGTACCTAAGTTATATGTTCCCTTAGAATATGCGTTAGTTATTTGGATGTTAGTTACTTCACCTTTAGCCATGTCGTCACCACATATAAAGCGCACAGCGGTAAGAGCGTGGTTGAAGGTTAGGGGCAAGCTGCTGTAAGCATTGCTCTTGACTTCGCCACTTTGAGCTACGAGCAGGTCTTTCTGGGCTGCTACGTTGGTCGGAATGGTGATGTCGATAAGGGGCGAGCCTACCTTGTCCTTTTCCGAAAACTTATAGTTAGCATCGCCCTTCGGCGCATAGGCAAAGAACTTCATTTTGCTTTCTCCCCCTGGCCAGTAATATGGCTGTTCAAGATTGTATGTTTCACCAGCCTTCGTGGCAGTAAGGTCGTAGAAGTAGAGAGGCATACTCTCAGTCTCGCTCCACGTATCGTGGTATAAGTATGCCGATACGCCGAACTTGTCAAACATTGCATTGGCAGTTATTGGAGCTGCGCGAGTAATGGTCTTGCTGCCAGAGCCAGGTGATGCAATGCTGTCTGTATAATACGTGTGCAGATAAAGGGGGCGCGAATATCCCTCCAAAGCTGTCACCGTACTTTGCGGAACATCTGACCCAGATACAGAACGAGTACCCTGATTCCATGAAGAACTTACAGTCGGCACGAATGTCATCTGTCTTGAAGACGCTGCTGATGCCAGGTCGTCAGAGCAAGAAACAAACGCAAATGCTGTCAGAAAGCTTGCTGCTATTGACATCCATGCCGTAAACGATAAAGGAGATTTCTTCATAATAGTATTTAAATTATAGTCTAACGGAAAGAGAAGAGGATGTATAGGAGGAGAGCGTGCTGCTTGAGTAGTTTAGCACACTCTCCTCGTTTTAAATGTTGCAAATTACAACCTAATCATTCTTTATTAAGAATGAATAGGAATCTATTACATTTCAACAGGCTGATCTGCAGGAGCCCAAGGAGTTACAATAACTGTGAACTTGATAGGCTTGCCAAGGATGTCCTCACCTGGCTTGAATGGATCTGTTGGATCAACCGGTTGCGATTTCTCAGGATCTACCTTACCAGCACCGTTAGAGAAGTCAAGTGTATAAACATACTTCTTGCCAGCTTCCCACTTTGTGTTGATAGCTACAGCTGCCCAATCGTAATCGCCCTTAGCCTTAGCAGGATATACACGTGCGCCATCCTTTGTAGTAATCTGAATCTTAAGAGCGATGTAAGCACCTTTATTGGTGTTGACCTTGTCTGTTTCAGGTGTCCATGCTACGAGCTGCTGCGGAAGAAGCATAGCGTTGTCGTTAGCTGTACCCATCATTGTTGCAGCATCTGCAGCAAGTGTTCTTGGAGTTGTGGCGTATTCTACTGCATAGTTAGTCTTTTCTGTAGTAGTCAAAGTCCATTTGTTAGTATCAAATGTGAATGTACCCTTTGAAACAGGCTTACCGATACGTACACCTACCACCTTGTAAATATAGCCAGTGTTGGTGTTCTTAGCCTTGATCTCAATCTGAGAGAGCTGGTGAGAGAATGTCAACTCAACGCCATTTGTCTCGTTGGCAGCTCTTGTACCAGAAGCAGTAGCGGTTACGAAGTCCTTCTGATTTGCGATTTCAGTAGCAGGTGAAAAGTCGGCCAAGTTCTTAGTATCCTTGTCGATAGTTACAGTTGCACCAAGATCTGTTTCAGATGGAGAGTAAGCGAAGAAGTTCAAAGTATCTGCTGGCCAGTAATAAACTGGTGAAGATGTGAAAAAACCACCATCTTTTGTGAACTCCTGCTTTGAGAAGTAGTTGGCACCAGCTTCGTCAATCGCAGTCACCCAGAACTTTGTGATGTTGTCTGTTGTAGTCTCAGCACCACGTGTACCTACCGAGGTACGGAAGTCTATTGCTCTACCGGTGTTGGTAGAAACAACATCGTCACTTGAACATGAAGCAATGAGCATAGCAGTCATTGCCATAAACATAAATTGTTTTTTCATAATGTAAATGTAAATAAATTAATTGATTTAAAAATAAAAAAATTAAATATGAGTATTAAACGGTAGCTTTTCTATTTGATGATTACATTTTAATATCAACATCTACCGTCTGCCATTCCTTTACCGTAGGCTTAAAACCACCGCCGTTTACAATAGGCTTAGGCAATGGAAGTCCATCGAGCACGATGTGAACATTGCGTGGATCAGGAGCATTGTGTATCTGGTCGGTCACGTCGTAGGTATAATACCATTTACTATCGTCGGCAAGTACCGCATACACCGTCAGTTTATGCGTTCGATTGGCAGTCGGACTGTAGCCGAAGGTACGTGTAGTCCCAGTGACAGTGGATGCCTCCTGATGCATCGATCCATCGAAAGGTATAGTCACAACATCATCGGTCACCTTATTAATATATGGCAGGAAACCGCCCGCCAGAGTTGATATGGAGAAGCTTACGCCCGATGTGTACTTCAGGTTCTTTACATTGCGTATCTCCACATCGTAGTTGCATACCACCTGTCCAGGATAGAAGGTGATGGTCTGCGACACATCCGTAAGCTTGAGCACGATTTTTTCTTTCGAATTATCTGTCCACATCATATCAGGAGCCGAAGCAACATCCTCATTCTCAGTTCCGTTGGCTCTTGGAGCGTCAGCCGCCCTCACTCCCAGCGAAGACAATCCAGACATAAGCGTTGTTGGCCGGGAGAACAACTCGAAGGTTTGTGGTGCAGTCGTATTACGTGTGAATATATCCTTGGTATCGCTGTTAAAACACAGAGCATCGTATTCACCAATCGGCACTCTCACCACGCCACCCTCACGGTTGGTGAAATCGTAGCGTATAGGTTCCGATCCATCGGTAGGATACAGATACACAGCCATCGATGCTGGCGAAGCCCCGGGTGCATTGCGCCAATCAAAGACAACCTTCACATCTACAGTATGTGCATGGTCAAAGCACAAATCCTTATGTTCGCACGATGTCATTGCGAACAGCAACAGCATTGTGAAAATAGTATAGACTTTCGCTTTCATCTTTTTATTTTTTATGACCGTTGGTATTACCTCGACCAATTAACCATTTCAGTGAAATTTCGGCTTTTGTTGGACCGAACCATTTACGCTGTTTCGTAGCCTGCCACACATAGTGACCGTCGATAGGCTCGTACTCGTAGTATTTGCCGCCCATATATCCTACTCCGATACCGAAGTCGATGTTCAGTCGGCGAGCCACAGGCAGCGAATAGCCATACTCGGCAGCCACAACATAATTCATACAATCCCACAGTGTTCCGCCTGGCTTACCGCCCATATAACCCTTGCCACCCAGCTCGAAGTCGTAGGTTAGTATCTGAGCGTAGAGGCCTACATAATGTCGGTTATATAGAATATCGCTTGTAGTGCACTTCAGATACTTGCGCACCTCAATATCGCCGCCGTATGTTCTCCAGTAGCGGTGACGACGGTCGGTCTTCCACCATGCGTACATCCAGTTACCACCGATAGTCCATCCATTATTGAGATAAAACTCGGCTCCAATATTTGGTATGAGAGCCAGATCATAGAGGGCATTTGTCCTGATAGCAAAACGTAATCTGCCCACCTGGTCGCCAGTAGCAGTAGTGGTTATGCTGCCACTATCCTTTCTGGTCAAGTCTGTAACATTGTCTGGCAAAATTTCCTTGACCTTTACAGAATCTATGATATCAGATGGTGGGAGTGCAGGCATGGTATTCGGCTTGACGCTGAAGACAACCTTGACAGAAGCGTTTCTCACCTCCGGAAAATGATTCTGGAGCAGATATTTCCACACCTTGCCTCCCTTCAGGTCAGCCAATCTTTTCTTCTTTCCATCAACAACGACACCCTTTCTGACAATCCATTCAGGAACGTTTCGCAATATATCCAGCACTTCTTTCTTGTACTGATAATCCGTTCCTTCCACAACTTTAGCGAGTCCTTCCCAGTCAATTCCCTTGCCAGATGTTTCTATATGGTCTGGCAGGAATTTGCAAACATAGCCTGCGGCTGATGCGGCTCTCTTACGGGATAACAACTTGTTTTGCCGAGAGTTTCCTTCTGGCGATGCGGTTCCCGAGACGTATATGGACAATATTCGGGATAGAGAATCCCTTTCCAATTCAGCAATTCTGTCGGCAAATAATCCAAGACGATTTTGATTATCTTTGAATTTCATATCGATGACAGAGCTGCCTTGCTTGAAATATATCCGAACGTCGATGGAGTCCTTCTGTTCTGGTGCCTGTGCATAAGATACACCGGAGCAGAGTACGGAAACCAATAATAGTGTCAGACGATCTTTCATAAGTTTTTTTTTATATTGTTTTTATATAGATATTAGTATCAGTAATCATTAAACAGGCTTTAGAAATGCACTTGGCACATAAGCCGTCATTACCGTCATCAATTTATCAACAACAACTCCAACTCTCTGTTGCCCCTTCCACCTAGCAACTCTTCCAATCACACCCTTAAATGCACCATCAATAATTTTCACCAATTGTCCTTTCTCAAACTTAGGAACTTCCTCTAAAGACACAATGGTATCATCAGCCTCAGCTTCACAAATGATTTTCAGACTATTCATCTGATTGTCAGGAACGATCAATGGAGTTCTGGAAACACTGAGTCCAACATAAGTGTGACGATAATAAAAACGGAGGAATGGGAGATTTACGTTATCGTAAACAAAAGATTTAATTTGCTCTTCGGTACCATAGGCGAAGAAAATGTTAGGCAAACGTGATTCGGTAACATTTTTGCGCTTACCATTTACAATTTTTACTACATTAATGGTTGGATAGAATGCCGTGATGCCATTGGCTGTTAAAAAGTCGTATGCTTTTTTCTCTCTTCCATAAGTGGTACGCAAGGTATACCAATGAGGAATATTTTTTTCCTTTTGTGCTTTTAACCTTGTTGCCAAAAGGGTGCATTTGGTGGACACCCCTTTCCGTGAAACCTCTGCTGGAACAGAGCTTTGAGACTCGGGGAGGGCGTTGGTGGTAAGTCCAGCGCAATGAGAAAAATCACCATCTCTTACAGGGTGACCATCTTCAGATGACCAAACATCGACTTTCATATCGGTGCAAACTTTTTTCTAGACAGAAATCCGTTAAATTGCGACAGAAAAAAAGCGTGGAATCGTCCTGTTGCCCATTCCACTTCCTGAGGCTCTAGCAATTGCCTATCATAGTTGAACAGACAACGTCAGAGCCCACGCCGATATGAAAATCATGTCCGTGTAAAGAGACCTATATAATACATCTGATTGCGCCCAAAAGGGTACAATCTATGCTTACAAGGTCTCCACGGGATTGATATAATCACACCCGGGACATCTACCGTTGACCATATTCAAGACTATGATTAACTGTTAATTTGCTAGATTACAGGAAGTCTTAAACACAGCGTCGATAAACGCCTTCCATTATGTCTGGATTGTCTTCCCACCCAATGCCCGCTTTCGTATAGATATGTCATAATTGACTACACTACACTCAGCACGGCGTAGGCTGCCGACCCTTTTGTCATGTAAGAAGTTGTCTAACAAAGACAATTATGGTCTGGCTTAAACAATCCGGTTGCAAAGATATAAAAAAAATCCCAAAACTATTATAAAGAAAACCTACCACCAACTGTGTTTTAAAACATTTTAACTAAAATTGGTTGTATTCTTTTTAAAAATAGCGCATTAATATAAATACCGCTTAATAGCAAATGGAATTTGATAACACAAAAAAAACAATTCGTGGCTTTTCAAAAATTGAAAGCCATGAATTGGTTTCAGGTTTATAACACTTATCCTTTCAGTTGCTGAAACAGTCTCTCCGACAATCCCGTAATTTCCATCACCGTCGCAACATCCATACCTTTTGCCAGCATCTTCCTAGCAATCTCGAGGCTTCGCTGGTTCATTCCTTTCTCTATACCCTTTTCCATTCCTTCAGCAAGTCCTTCTTCTTTTCCTTCTCTCTTGGCGGTATCAATCGAATTCTTGATGTCGCGATATGCCATTTTGCTGGCTTCGTACTCCCGCTGTTCCTGCGGAGTGAATTTTGCAATCTCGGCTTCTTCAAAAAGACGGTCGAAGACCTTGTCGCACAAGGCTTTAGGACGCTGTGTGAGTTTATAGAGATTCTTTAGTGCATAGAGCCACTTGTCGTAGAGCGTTTCCAGCTCGTCCAACGTTTTGTTGAACTTAGCGATTTCCACGTAGATAAACTCCAGCTTATCGTAGAAAATCTTGTGCGTGGCAGTATCGCATAGCTGTACATGATGGCGGATTTCTTCCTTATTGAAAGCATCCTCGTTCATGTTGAAGTTGAGCAGAGCAATTGTGTAAACATGGTTGAGCTTGAAGTCCCAGTCACTACCCTTAGGAGCCTGCTCACGAATCGGGAAGGTGGAATAGAACAGGGCACGGTCTTTGAAGTAGGTCTGGTATGCATTCTGCATTTCCACGATAAACTTCTCGCCGTTTTCTCCTTCACAATATACATCGAAAATAGCTTTTCTGTCGGTGTAGATGTCGCCCACATTCTCTGGATTCAGATACTTCACGTCCTTAACAACTTGTCTCCCATGGAACAAGCTGTTGAGGAAACAGATCAGCAAATCCTTGTTGGGAGCTGATCCAAAAATTCGCTTGAAACCGAAATCGGTCAGCAAACTGATATATCTTTCTTCTACCTGCTTCATAATCCCAATGTTATTAATGTTTCTATTGTAGCAGCAAAGTTACGATTTTCTTTTGAAACCAACAAGAGTTTTCTCAAAAAAGTTGAGAAAAAATGAAACAAAGCATGGATACAGATAAGTTTATCACCCTTCCTTAATAATCCTGTCGCTAATAGTACGCTGGGTGCTATCATAAAACACATCCTCAGAATGCTCACTGAAATGGTAACCGTCATAATATTGGCGCAATTCCTCCAGACACTCCTCGTAAGATACCCCTAACGCCTTACCCAGAGCCTCAACTTCCGGCTCCATTACAGTGGTAAGCTCGGTTTTGCTGATACCACAGATGAGTGTAGCGTACAACAAAAATCGTTTCTGAATGAGAAGAAACCCAAAAGCCCCGACATCGCGTCGAGGCCTTTGAAGTTTTTGAATGTTTCAGCAGTTTGTGTTTTTTATGTAGTTATGATTTTATCGTTTTTGAAAATCAATTCTTTTTCTGGGTGCAAAATTAAGACAAATATTGATATAAATCAAATAAATCTCGATTTTTTATGCAAAAAACCACGTAAACGTTTACAATTTTTGCACACCAAAAAGACCATTTGTGAGCTGTTGTGGCTAAAATACAGCTGTGCATTTTGTGTCCTTTGAATATTTTCTGCCACATTAATAAAAAAGTTAAAATAT
>ULMS01005909.1_pt1 | contig 9946 bp, 6 predicted proteins | sample 1951721 | NCBI WGS metagenome assembly ULMS01 (sample SAMEA4835557, study PRJEB28245) | human gut metagenome | biome: gut microbiome; material: fecal sample | place: Denmark | collected 2008 | reverse complement strand
ACCGGCAGACGCCGCGGGCTGATTGCCTGCCATACCGATGCCGCACGCGTTTTTGACTCAAGAGTGCTTGTCGACACGAACGCCTGCGCTCCGTAGAAGTCGGGCATATAGTCGGGCAGTTGCAGCAGGTCGTCGCCGAGCTTCCAGTCCAGACCATTGTTGTATGAGATGTATACCTTCTTGCTGATCACGCCGTTTGCCGTGCGTCCGCCGATGGCGAGCAGCACGGGATATTTGTCGTAGTCACCGTGTTCGGTGCGTTGGAAATAGTAGTAAGGCACGAGGGTAATGCCTGTAAGTTTCGGCAGCTGTCTGTTGCTTGTCGAAGCCCAGTTCTTGCCGTCGTATCCCCAAGTGGCTCCGGTGTAGTTTCCGTCGGCCATCTCGCCGCCAACCATGAAGAGCATCTCCGACGTTCCCCAGTCGCTGTTGTATTTAAACGCCTGTGAGAATCCTTTTACAGGAAATTCCTTAGGCGCGGCGGTTTTTGTCTCAGTGCCGTTGTCGGTTAGAGCGACGGTGAAATATCCGGATTCGCTTGCTGCAACAGCGAGAAGCGTGTCGCCGTAGCCGGCAATCAGCGATGAGTATTTGTTGCCGGTGGCGGTCCAGTTGATGCCGCCGTCGGTCGATTTGTGCAGATTTCCGTTGGCATCGAGCACAAACAGCGCCTTGTCGGTAGCCGTGAGGCTGTTTACGTCGGGCTTGAAGGTGAATGCCACGGTTTGCTTGTTCCAGTTGTTTGTGGCGATGTCGGTTGTCGACGACATCGTGTAATTTCCGTTTTCAGCCACGAGGCAGTATGTGGTGCCGCCGCATGCCACGGCTTTTGCCGTTTCGGGGTCGGTAAGCGCGCCTGGCAGGTTGCGTCGCGACATCTTGTTCCAATAAAGCGAGTCGCTCTCCAGATTGTGCACGTTCACTTGCAGCAGATACTGCTTTGTCGAAATGCCGTCGGCGGCTTTCACAGTCAGCGTTACGCGTCCGGTGAAGTCGATGCTGTCGGTTGCCGATGCGTTGTAGGTGTAGGTGGTGTCCTTCATCGTTGTGGCTCCGGAGATGGAGATTTCGCCCACCGATGTGCTTGAAGCCAGCGAGATGCTCGCCACGAGGCGTGTGATGTCGGTGCCTTTCGGCAGCGAGTCGGGATTGTAGATCAAACGACGGTTCACGTCGATGGTGAAAGGAATCGAGTCGAGCAACGTCATTACAGAGTCGTTCTTCTGCAGTCTGAAGTTTGAAACCAGAGTGTTGGCAGAAACGACTGTTGGCTCATTGTCGCCGTTGCCTGATGAATTGCATGATGCCGAAACAATCAGCGTCAACGCTGTCAGGATGGCATATATCGGAATTAATTTTCTCATCTATGTAACTTTATTTAAAGTGCAAATTTATAACTATTTTGTCAATGACTGTATAGAAAATGTGTTAAACAGTCAAACAAAACCAAAAAACTTATCGTATAATGTTGAATATTAAACGATTCTCGATGCGTTGCACTTTCATGCGCCCTTGGGGCATAGGGGCTGATTCAACTCCGTGGCCGAAAATTGCGTCGGAGCGTTCCACTCTCGCTTCGTCCCAGATGCCGCTGTCGAGAAACGCGCGGTGGAGCGACGGGCCGCCTTCAACGAGCAGCGACGTGACACCGCGGCGGTAGAGGTCGGCGAGTGTGTCGGCAATCGACTCCGGCAGACACGCCTCTTCCACGCCCTCGCCGGCGTTTGGCAGTGTGTGTCCGCTTGAAGAGTAGAGGAGGGTGCGGTTGCCGTCACTGAAAATCTGTCGGTCGGCGAGGTCGGCGCAGCTGTTGTGGCTCATCACCACGCGCAGTGGTTTCTGTCCTGTCCACAGGCGAGGCAGCAGCGACGGGTTGTCGCGGCGCACGGTGTTGGCTCCCACCATTATGGCGTCATATCCGGTGCGCTCGCGGTGCATCAGCGTCATTGTCGTTGGCGATGAAATCACGGCTTTTTCCCGGCTGCCGTCGCTGTCAACGAAACGGTCGGCCGACTCTGCCCATTTCAGCGTCACGTAAGGGCGGTGGTGAGTGTGGGCGGTCATGAATTTGCGGTTGATCCATTGGCATTGACGCTCAAGCACTCCGGTGGTCACATCCACTCCGGCTTCGCGCAGCATTTTGATGCCGCGTCCGCTCACTTCCTTGAACTGGTCGAGGCAGCCCACCACGACGCGGGGAATGCCGGTGTCGATGATCAGTTTGCTGCAAGGAGGAGTCTTTCCGTAGTGCGAGCAAGGCTCAAGCGTGACGTAGATGGTGCTTTGCCGCAGCAGCCGTCTGTCGGCCTCGGCGACAGAGGCGATTGCGTTGACCTCGGCGTGCGCGTGACCCCATTGGCGGTGGAAACCTTCGCCGATGATGCGTCCGTCAGCCACTACCACGGCGCCCACCATCGGGTTGGGCGACACGCGTCCGAATCCGTTTTTTGCCAGCTGAAGCGCGCGGCTCATATATGTTTCGTCAATATTCATAAGAATTTAATACCTTTGTACAAGTGAAAAAATCGATTGTAGACATGCACGACCAAGTTTTAAGTCAGACTATAGCAAATATCCGCCATCGCCTTTCCGACAAATATGCGAAAGGGGAGATCGACGCCTTTGTCAGAATCATATTCCGTCAACTGATGCGCTACGAGCCTGTCGACATTTTGCTCCACAAAGATAGTGTTTTGTCGGGGTTTATCGTTGGAAAAATTGATAAAGTAGTGGATGAACTGCTGAAAAATCGACCAATTCAGTATATTTTCGGACAAACGTATTTCTGCGGACATACATTTAAGGTGGATGAGTCAACGCTTATTCCGCGTCCGGAAACCGAGGAACTCGTTGACTGGATTGTTGATGACAACAAGAAAACCGACCTGCGGGTGCTTGACTGCGGCACTGGAAGCGGATGCATAGCCGTGTCGCTTGCGCTGGCATTGAAGTTTGCCGTGGTCGACGCCATCGACATCTCCGACGGCGCGCTAAGCGTGGCGCGTTCCAATGCCGAGGCGCTGAAGGCTGATGTGGCGTTTGCAAGGCGCGACATCCTTACGCTCTCGGGCGATGCGTGCCGCTACGACATCATTGTGAGCAATCCGCCGTATATCGCCGACTCCGAGAGAAAGGCGATGGAGCCTAATGTGCTCGACTATGAGCCTGCCACGGCGCTGTTTGTGCCTGATGCCGACCCGTTGCGCTTCTATCGCGCCATTGCCCGCTACGGACTTGGGGCTTTGCGGCAGAACGGACGGCTGTATTTTGAAATCAACAGCCGTTTTTCGGCAGAGATGCGTCAGATGCTTGAAGCGATGGGATATGTCGATGTGGAGGTGCGTCCCGACATCAGCCGTCGCCCGCGTTTTGTGCGTGCCGTGAAAGGAGGCGACCGATGGTGAAGCGGCAGCTGACCTACGAGTCGGCTCTCGCCAGGGCTGCGTCGCTCTGCTCGCGTGGAGAGCATGCTGAGGCGGAGATGCGTCGCAAACTGCGTCAGTGGGGCGCGGAGACGGGCGATGCCGACAGGGTGGTGGAATGGCTTGTCGACAACGGGTTTATCGACAACAGCCGCTATGCCCATGCGTTTGTCTACGACAAGTCGCGCTTCGACCTTTGGGGACGGGTGAAGATACGCCACCAGTTGCGGCTCAACGGTGTGGCTGGTGATGTGGTTGAGGAGGCGATGGCTGAAATCGATGATGATGAGTATGTGGCGAATTTACGCACGCTGCTTGCGGCGAAAAGTCGCACTCTGACGGTTGCCGACCCTTACAAGCGCAAGGCGTCGCTGATGCGCTATGGCGCGTCGCGAGGCTACGAGCCGTCGCTTGTGCTGAAGGTGATGGCTGGGATTGTCGACGGTGCTGAAGATTTTTGTGACGATGGGATTGAAGAGGCTGATTGACAGTGTTGCCGAGGTGTTTTACCCTCGGTTGTGTCCTGTGTGTGGAGAGAGGCTGGTCGCCGGCGAGCGGTCGGTGTGTCTGTCATGTCTGGCGGTGATGCCGCGTGTGGGAATTGCTCAGGGTGGCTGTCCGGAGGTGGAGCGTATGCTGCTCGGCAGCAGGCTTGTGGAGCGTGCGGTGTCGATGTTTGAGTATCATCGCGCCAGCCCTTACGCTGAGATTCTAAAAGATGCCAAATACCGCAACAGTCCGCGGATTGTCTACGACATGGCGCGCTTGTTTGCATGCGAGCTGCTGTCTGGCGGATTTTTCGACGGCGTGGACATGGTTGTGCCTGTGCCGCTCCACAGCAGCAAGCTTGCACGCCGTGGCTACAATCAAAGTGCGTATATAGCATCGGGGGTTGCGGCGGCTACGGGCATACGGATGGTGGAGGCGCTTGCTGCCGTAAAGCGTCACTCCACGCAGACTCATCGAAGCGTTGCCGACCGCCATGCCAATGTGGCTGGGGTGTTTGTGGCGAAGCCGGAGGTGGGGGAAAAGCATGTGCTGCTTGTCGATGATGTGATAACAACGGGATCTACGGTGATTGCCTGCTGCGATGCGTTGCAGGTTGCCGGTGCTGCCTCGGTGCGTGTGCTGTCGCTTGGCTTTGCCGGCGGAATGTAGAGGCCGTTTCAAAAGATAGGCTGCGGCTCAGAAATGCAAAATCAAATAAATTTGTTTTGCGCTTCACTCGCCTTGCACTATCTTTTGATAAGATAGGCTGCGGCTCGGAAATGCAAAATCAAATAAATTTGTTTTGCGCTTCGCTCGCCTTGCACTATCTTTGCAGTCGGTAAAAAAGAAAATAATTAACTAAACGATAATAATATGAAGAAATTTTACGCATTGTTATTGATGGTTTTTGCCGTGGCTATGGGCGTGTCGGCACAAACTTACTACAACGGGAAATTGGACGTTGAAATGTTGAGCGAGAAGATTGCCGACGGCATGGACGCTCGTGTGTCTTTGTCGGAGTCGGCTGACGGCACTTATGTGTTTAAATTGCCTGATTTCCGCATCACAATCAATGAAGAGGAACTGCCATGCGGCGACATTGTGGTTGAGGGCGTGACACGCAAAGATGGTAAGCTGTCTGGCTCGGTCAACGACCTTAGCCTTGCTGGAGGCGTAATCCACGCAAAGGTTGATTTGGTGGGCACTGAGACTGCCGAGGGTGCTATGGATTTGGCTATCACCGTTGGCTGGTATACTGATTATCCAGAAGATTTGGAGGCTACAATGCCTATCAACGTTACTTTCAAGGGTCAGAAGTACGACAGCGTTGTTACAGAATATCCTGGTAAATTGGACGTTGAAATGTTAAGCGAGATGCTTGTCAGCGGTCAGGATGCTAAAGTTTACCTCCAGACAATCGACGATGGCGTTTACATGTTCAAACTGCCTGATTTCCGCATCACAATCAATGACGAGGAACTGCCTTGTGGCGACATCGTGGTTGAGGGCGTGACTCGCACTGCCAATGCTGCAGGTTTCGACATTGCAGGCTCGGTCAACGACCTTAGCCTTGCTGGAGGCGTAATCCACGCTAAGGTCGACTTGGCGGGAACTGAGACTGCCGAGGGTGCTATGGATTTGACTATCACCGTTGGCTGGTATACTGACTATCCAGAAGATTTGGAGGCTACAATGCCTATCAACGTTACTTTCAAGGGTCAGCGTGACGCTGGCGTGAATGTGGTTGAGGCAAGCGGTGCGGCAGTGCGTGGCACAGAAGGCGCAATCGCTGTCGATGGCTTCGCAGGCCGTGTGAATGTCTACACAGTAGACGGCCGCTTGGCAGCGTCGGCACAGGTTGACGGCGAGGCAACCATCACTGTGGCAGCCGGACTCTATGTGGTTCGTGCAGGCGAGAAAGCAGTGAAAGTGGTAGTGAAGTAAAAATCATTACAACATATTGATAATAGTGCACCCCGGCGGATTCCCGTCGGGGTGCATTGTTTCTACTATACCGTAGTAGCGCATCTGCGACGCGCCAGCCATCACGCACTCCGTCGCCGACACGGCATCACGCAGACGGTAGATTCGCGCCAGCGTCGCCTATATCGTAGAGGTGTACCACGGAGTGTGGTGGTAACGCATATCGGAAAGATGTGAGGGAGGAAGTCCGCAAAGCGGACACGTTTTCAGTTAACCCCGGACTGCGTCCGGGGCTGGTAGGCTGGAGGGGTATGCACCGCAGCGCGGTGCCGCTGAGTGGTGGGCGACATCGCTGCAAGGCGCGTCAGCAATGAGTTTTGGGGCAGACGTCGCTGTCGGACAGAGAAATAATTGTCGTAAAATAGTGTTGGTTAGCATAAAAGTTGTTACCTTTACACCGAATTTCCAATATTTGAAGAGCGATAAAGCGCATCTTTGCACGCTGAAATTCACTGGATTGCAGATAGAGGCGCATGCAGGAGTGCATAGGATAAGGATGCGTTGCGAATGAGTATATTTGCATAGTTGCTCGCGAGGGCAACAACAAAATAGGACGTTGAATTGTTTTAATCTCTGAGTGTTAAAAAATAGAATACAAACTAAAAACTGAAAATATGAAAAAATCATTTTTATTGAGCGGCGCTTTGCTCTTGAGCATCTCGGCTTTTACGGCTAATGCGCAGCAATTGCCTAATGTGGGCTTCGACAGTTGGAAGACGACTTGCGGAAAAACGCTGTCTGTGCCAAATGATTTTAGGCAGAGACCAGGAGTTGAGCCAAGTGATTGGAATGGTTCTAATGTCAACCAATATGTTATTATAGAGAAGAAAGAGTCAGGATTGGTTACGCAGCAAACAGAAGGTAACAACAAGTATCTTCAATTGAAGAATATATTTGTGGGCGTTTCTACATTTGGTTCTGTTGCTCCAGGTTTTGTTAATTTTGGAACACCATGGGTATATGCAGCATTGCCAATATCGGATTGTGATGGTGGTGTTTTCGGTGGAGTAAGTTTTGACAAGAAACCAGATGCTATAAAAGGAAAGTATAAGCGGACGGATTCAAATAGCGAAGATTCTCATATTATTGCTTATCTTTGGAATGGTACATATACTTCTAAAATTGGAAATGTAGCACAAACTAAGATTGAAGAACAAAACGATGTGGATCGTGTTGTTTTTGGAAAGGCGACAGGATCGGCAAGTGGCAAGTTGGTGGCAAGTTGCGACAAGGCATTTTCAACTACAGTAAATAAGGATTGGGAAACTATAGTCGTTCCATTAGACTATGTGGCAAATGCAGGAAATCCAACAATGATGAATGTTGTCATATCGGCTGGTGACTATTGGAATAGAAGCAATTTGAAGAAAAATACAACTCTTCTTGTCGACGATGTGGATTTCGTTTACTACTCAACATTGACATCGTTGAAGGCAGGAAATAAGACAATTGCATTGAAGGATGGCGTTTATAATTATACTGTTGCAGGCAAGATGCCGACAAAGGAGGAAGTTGTCGCAACTTGCAAGAGCCAGTTTGCCGATGCGGCAGTGGCTGTAGATGCCGCCAACTATAAAGTCACCGTTACTGTAACCAATCAGGGCGGTAAGGATGTTGACGGCGCAACACAGCACGTCTACACATTGCAGTACACCGCACCGGTGGTTAAGCAGTATGCTGGTATCTTGAATGTTGAAATGGTGGGTGAAGATGTAATCGCCAATGCCACACAAGAGGTGACAATCAGCTATTATAATGATAACACTTGCGACTTCTCTTTGCCTCATTTTATGTTTATGGGAACTGATATCGGCAATATCGAAATACCGAATGTGAAGGTGTCTGAGGACGCTGCTGGCACAAAGACATTTACCGACGGTGAGGTTGAAGCAATGAAACTTGCGGAAGGTGGCATCGTGGCTCACGTGGTGCTCGACGGAGGAACAATTACATCTGCCGGCGTTATCAATATGCCGATTACCGTTGGATGGATGTCTGGATATCCAGATGACAAAACAGAACTGCCTATCGAAGTGCTTTTCTCGACCGACAAAAAAGTGGAAGTGACAGAGGCTGGCTACTACTATGTGGTTAAGGGCGACGACTACCAGCATCCATTGGTTGAGCATCAGGCAACGATGCTGAAGTCAGTCAAATACGGAGATATGAACGGATTTAATTATACCCTCTCTCTTGATGGCGTGAATGCCGGTGGCATCAACTTTGGCGATATGGCGGTTGCCGGACTCAACAATACGGATGAGCAGTATAGCGGAACAGACTCGGCTGTGGCTCTTGGCAATGGCAAGACAGCATCAGTGACTGTTGACGGAGGTAAGGATGCGACGACTGGCAAGTATGAGGTGAAATTCGCCACTACTGTCGACGGACAACTTTACAACATTGTGTTTACCACCGATGACGCTTCTTCATCAGTCAACGACGTTGAGGCAAACGGCGCAGCAGTGCGTGGCGCAGAGGGCGCAATCGTTGTAGAAGGCTTCGCAGGCCGCGTGAACGTCTACACAGTCGACGGCCGCTTGGCAGCGTCGGCACAGATTGACGGCGAGGCAACCATCACTGTGGCAGCCGGACTCTACGTGGTTCGTGCAGGCGAAAAAGCAGTGAAAGTGGTTGTGAAGTAACATTACAACATATAATAACAGCGCACCCCGACGGATTTCCGTCGGGGTGCGTTGCGTTGTATAAGGTGGAAAAGTGCTATTTTCTGTTATGGAAACAAAAAAGATGTATACAATATGAAAATTATTGGAGCAGGTGTTGATGCGCGTTCAAAATGTAGTACTTTTGCGTGTACAAACCATCAATAAAACATATATGAAAAAAAGTTTATTAGCTTTGGCTGTTTCCATGTGCGCCCTGTCGATGACGGCGGCTGAAACGCCCAAGACAACCCAAGCACCCCCAGTTCCCCAAACATTCACCATTGACGGAAAAGACTACTCCTACAATTTGATTACAAGCAAGCAGGTAGGGCCTGGTGTGGTCTACAACCGTATCCGCATTGCCGACTTCCCGTTGAACATCAACTACATGACAGTAGATTTGACAAACCCATACAACCGTATCGAAACCCAGCAGGCAAACGAACGTGTAGGATCGACAGAGAAACTCGTTGATGCCTACGAGCGTATGCAGAAAGCCGGAAAGAAGCCAATCGGCGCTCAAAACGGCAACTTCTGGTGTGTGTCGGGAGCCGGACTCAATTCACAGTTCGCTCTCGGCACATTGATGAATGGAGGAATGCGCAACGGTCAGATTGTCAACGAGACCAACTGTCATAACGACATCTGGAATGAAGATCCGTCGCGCACAGGTGTGGTAGGTCTGGGATACGACAAAGACCTGCACATCGAGTCGATGTCGTGGAAAGGCTACATCTCGTCGCCACGCTTTGGCGCCGACCAGAAGCCGGAGTTCTATCTCGTCAACAAATTCTGCCGTTCAAACGGAGAAATGGTGCTCTACAACTCATTCTACGGCACTGCAAAGAAATTCCAGACAATCGAATATGTAAACGATGCATGGACCACTGTCGACAACAAGACATGCGAGGTCTACCTCAAACTGAAAGACGGTCAGAAATGGACGTCGAACGGCGACATCGTGACGACAGTAGGGGCGGTGCGCACCAACACCACCGCCGGCACACTCGGCGACTACGACATCTGCATCGCAGGCTCTGGCTCTTACAAGACAATTCTCGAGCAGCTGCAAGTGGGCGACGAGGTGACAGTCAACTATGCCTGGTACTCCACCGCAACAAATCAGCCTTACACTCTTGAGCAGGTGATCGGCGGCAACTCTATGGTGATGGTTGGCGGCGAACAGACCGTGCGCAACCAGGATGACTCCTACAACTCAAAAGTCTACAGCCGCTCGGCATACGGAAAGAGCCAGGACGGCAAGACTCTGTATATGTTTACAATCGACATGTCGACCGACCCGGTATACGGTCAGTCTGCAGGATGTACGACATCGGTTATGTGCCAGATTCTCAAGCAGCTCGGCGCATGGGACGTGTGCAACGT
>ULMS01020465.1_pt1 | contig 9990 bp, 12 predicted proteins | sample 1951721 | NCBI WGS metagenome assembly ULMS01 (sample SAMEA4835557, study PRJEB28245) | human gut metagenome | biome: gut microbiome; material: fecal sample | place: Denmark | collected 2008 | reverse complement strand
TTGTACCTTACTATCTATCTGGCGAATCAAGCCTTGTAATTGTCGGTTAAGTTCTGCATTCCGTGCAGCAAGGCTGTCAGCGTGTACTGAAAGACGGTGGCTTTGCCCCCTTTGCTCTGCTATCATATTCCGATTGAGGGAACGGAGCATCGTAGTGGTCACCGTAGGTTTCACTTCCTCCTTTTTGCCGAAGATTCCCAAGAATCCTTTTCGTTTCGGTTTCTTGGGCTGTTCCTGTACGCTTTTCTGCACGATTGCAGGTACTTGGTGGGCAATTTTCTCATTAGGGGCTTGCTGTTCATCAAGTAGCTTAACTATACCGCGCATCTGCTGTTCCTTGTCTTCGAGAAGATGGCGTACACTGTCAATATGCTCCGCCGGATAGATAGCCTTGAAACGGCAGAGCATACTGTCCATTGCCATACGTCTAACGCCGTAATGTTTCAAATCTTCATCATCCCATTCCAACACCGTTTCACCCAATAAAGAAAACTCTATTAGCCGAATGTAGATATTATTTATATCCTTCCAGAATGCATCAGTTTACAGGTTATAGAATTCTAACGTTTCCATCTCCTGCCATTCATTATACCAAATATAAACGATACAGCTAATTAATAACGTAATTAATAGATAACCGGAAGCTATTATTCTTCGAATTAATATCATTTATTTTGTTGATTTACAAGTATGACTCATTTTTTTATAATTACAAAATACTCTAAACATTATAACAATTACAAAAAGAAAATCATCGAATTGCTCCTAAATACTATTGGAAAGATTACGTATGTAACCATTGAAGATTTTTTATAAAATCCACAAAACACTTCAAACCTTCTGTCAGTGTATTACGCGGGCAGGCGATATTCCAGCGCATGAACCCTTCACCCTCCGCGCCGTACATCGTTCCGGCATTGAGCCACAATCCGGCTTCGGCGACCAATCGCCGTTCGAGTTCCTCCGAGGACATACAAAGTTTGCGACAGTCCATCCAGACGAGGTAGGTTCCCTCCAATACCGTAACAGGAAATTCCGGCAGATGCTCACGGCAAAACTCCCGCATATAGAGATAATTGGCGTGCAGATATTCGATAAGTTGGTCCAACCATTCTTCCCCTTCATTATAAGCTGCTTGTGTAGCGATTACCCCGAACGGATTGACATCGCATACCTCATTGTCGTTGATGGCCCGGTCGATTTTCGCCCGACAGCCGGCATCGGCGCAGACGATGTTTGCAATTTGTAATCCGGCGATATTGAACGCCTTGCTGGGAGATATGCAGGTGACGGAATGCCGCAGGAAATCTTCTGAGACAGAAGCAAACGGCGTGTAACGGTGTTCCGGAAAAACCAGTTCGCAATGGATCTCATCCGAAACGACCGTAACGCCATGACGGATACAGATTTCTCCGATACGTACCAGTTCTTCGTGCCTCCACACCCTTCCGGCAGGGTTATGGGGATTGCACAGCAGCATCACCTTCACTTTCGGATCAGCGGCCTTACGCTCCAGGTCTTCGTACTCAATCGTATAAGTATTGTCGGCAAAGCGCAAAGGGGATGACACCATTTCACACCCGTTATTGCGGATGGACGAAAAGAAACAGTTATAGACGGGTGTCTGCACCAGCACCTTGTCGCCCGGCACGGTCAACGCCTTGATGATTGCCGATACCGCAGGCACTACGCCCGATGTGTAAATTATCCATTCACGGTCAATCATCCAACCGTGACGTTGCGCGAACCAGCCCGTAACAGCCTCATAGTAGCTGTCGGGCACACGGGTATAACCGAATATGCCGTGTTCCACCCGTCGGCGCAAAGCATCGACGATGGCGGGGGCTGTACGGAAATCCATATCAGCCACCCACATCGGCAATACATGTTCGCTCTCGGCACTGTCCCATTTGTAGGAACCGGTTCCCCGTCGCGAAATCTGTTTATCGAAGTCGTATTTCATATCTTCGCCTTAATCCGTAAAACAGGTCCGTTCGTCCCGGAGTCGAATTTCACAATCGGCGGGAGCCTTGATATTCTCGTCTATGGTTATTGAACCGAACTCGTCGGCCACGATGCGTCCCGACATCGGGTTCTTGATATTCGTGATGGCTCCGCGAATATCGGCTTGCAAGGTGCTGTACTCGAATGCCCGGTCACAATCCGGTCCGAAGGTGCAGTTCTCCAATATGAGGTCGTGAGCGTAACAGAGCGGCTGTTCACCGGTGATATGACAGTTGACCAGACGCAGGTTCTTCGAATGCCAGCCGAGGTACTCTCCGTTGAGTTCGGAATCATAGATAGTCACATTCTCCACTTCCCAGAACGCATCCTTCGTTGTAATCTTGGCGTTATGAATTTCCACGTTCTTCACGTACTGGAATACATATTTGCTGTCACTTTCCAGTCCGTCCACATAAATGTCGTTGCTGAACATGAAAGGATAAGTGCCGCCATGCAGTTTGAGGTTCTTGATGCGGATGCCGTTGCAACGCCAGAACACCTCATCGGCATCGTTCATCGTTACGTTCTCGATGTCTATTTCGTTCATCTCGCGGAACATCTTCGGCGCGTCGATAACCGTATCGGTCATTTTCAGGTGGTCGCAATACCACAGGGCCGAGCGGCCTCCGACATCGAAATAACAACGGTCGATTTTGAAGCCGTGTACATGCCAGAAAGGATAATTACCCTCGAAACGGCATTCGAACGCTTCGATGTTGCTGCACTCTTTGATGGCCGATTCTCCGGCACGGATAACCACATTCTCCAGACGGAGGTCATGGGATTCGAACAAGGGACGTTCGCCCCCGAACTCAGTATCTTTAATAAGTTTCATTTGAGATATTGTTTTAGTTATTACTGGTTTCAAAAGTTACGGTCACATTGCCTCGTCCAAGAGCCGAAGCCAGCCCTGACGGATTATCAAGCCGTCCTAAACGGGTGTAGCTGTAAGACGAAGAGAACGTTTCATAGAAAAGAACGAGACAATTGGAACCGTAGAGCATCAAATCCCCGTTCCGGATTGTCCCCGGCCGGTTACTGTCTGTGGACAGATTCTCTGACAGGTAATGGTATTTCTCGTTACCGTTCATCTCGTTCATCGTTACCGTCATCGGCAGCAGAGCGGTAAAGGCACGTGCCGTGGCATTGTCTTCAAGTGTTACGGCGAAGCTGCGACCGCCTACACGGACTGTAATGTTTCTGTTCATTTCGTTTTCTCCTTCATTATTTTCATGATTTCCATTGCCATTCCCGCTATCGTTATTTCCGTTTCCGGAATTGTCGTTGTTGCCTGGTTCTTCGAGATTAGGAACGGGAGTCACCGGATTTTCTGTTATAGGTTCATCGTCAGGACTGCAAGCAGTCAGTACGGATGTGGCTGTCACAAGCAGCAAGACCATAACAATAATACATCTGTTCATATCTTATTCTATTTTAAGATTTATAATTCCAATCCCCTTTTATAGGCTTTTTCAAGATGCTCAGGTACTATTTGACGGGCTGTATTCTCACACCCCGTACAACCGCCTGCCAGGATAAGTACCGACCTCTTTTCCTCCCAACACGCCGCTGATGATATGGAAATAACTCAAAGCCTGGTCGAAAGTATGCTCATTATTGTCTCCTGCGGTCATAAGCAGCACGGTTTCGTTTACCTTATCGCTCTTCGGGAACGTCTTGTCCCATTCCTGTGTCAAATTCAGTTCTTCCATATTTCTGCTACTTTGATTGTTCTGTTCCGTGCTTTCCGTCAGACCGAAAAGGCAGAGGAAAGCGGCAGTTAAAATTGTCATGCGTTTCATAATCGTTGTGATTTTGATGTTTATTGTTTCTTGTTCTCTTTTTTCTTTGCAAAGTTACAGGAGATTACAGAGCGGCTTGGTAGATGGATTACAGATGTTATAACCCCAATTACAGAAGTCTGTCGTTTCATACCTTTTTCATCCACCGTTCCCGTTTCAGGCGGACAAGGAAAATCATGCCCCGGAAACACAACTCGACGCACATGGCAATCCATACGCCTTTCAGTCCCAACGTAGGAGCGAGCAATGCGGCCAATGACAGACGCACCGCCCAGATGCTGAAAAAATTCATCAGGCACGGAACAAGCGTGTCAGCCGCCCCGACAAAGACCCCGTAAGCGACAATCGAAGCCGCGAACATCGGCTCGGCGAACGCCTCGATGCGCAAGGCCATCACGCCCAATTCCCGGATCTCCCCAACGGGTGTCATCAATCCGATAATCTGGGGCGCGAACAGATACATGAGTACACCCATCAATCCCATGATACCCATTCCCATCAATACGGTGATGCGGGCGAAACTGCGTGTCAGCTTCCGGCGGCCGGCACCGATACTTTGCCCGACCAGTGTCGTGGCGGCATCCGCAATCCCGTAACCGGGCATATAGCAAAGGCTCTCGGCGGTGATGGCAAACGAGTTGGCAGCGATGGCGAAGACACCTAACGGTGCCACGATAACCGTCGTCATGATTTGCGCACCGCAAATGACGATATGCTCTATACCCATCGGAAGACCGATATGTATAGCCTTTTTCAAGGTCGCTGTTCTCGGCCGGAAACTCCCTTGCTCTCCCGTCAGTTTCAATTCATCGGAACGCATCCAAAGATACCGCAGTAATATCCCGGCAACCACCGCTTCGGCAGCAGCCGTACCCAACGCCGCACCTTCCACTCCCAATCCGGCACCCGGCATCGTGAAAGAGACTCCTGCCACGTGCCATTCGCGTGAAGGGAAAATCAGAAAAAAATTGAAAACGACATCCAGTATGCACATCGCCACACCTAACAAACTCGGCACGTGCATATTGCCACTACAACGCAACATACCGCCTGCAAGGAAATTCATCTGTAAGGCAGGAAGGAAGAGCGAAAAGATAAAGAAGTAGAGCGACGCATCCCGGTGGATGGAAACATCACCTCCTAACCAACCGGGAAGCATACCGCTGATTGCCGCACCAAGTACGGCTAATAACAGGCTGAAAACAAGTGTGGCGGTCAATGATTGCCGCAACACGGCACGCGCCCCCTGCATGTCGCCCGCTCCGATTCTGTGCGCCACCTGTACGGAGAATCCGGTGGCAGCCGCCACACACAGCCCCCAAAAGAGCCATGTGGTCGTCGATACCAGCCCGATGGAAGCCGAAGCCTCGGCTCCGAGGTGTCCCACCATCGCCGCATCGATATACTGCATGACAATGGAGGAAAGTTGTGCGATGACAGCAGGAACGCTGAGCAGCACGGTCAGGCGTAGCTGTTGCCGCAGCGTCATCGGTTTACCGTCACGGATTGACGCAAGCAGGGCGTTTGTTTTGTCAACCTGTGTCTTCACCCGTTCTCTTCTTTGATGAGTTTGAACACCTTTCCGTAAGTGAGCATCCGCCAAATCCATTCCAACGGACCGAATTGGCAGAAGTACAACCAGACACTACTGAACAGTGCCTGTACAATCCATACTCCGGCAGCAATCAGAACTACATAAACCAATCCCACACCGGCACCAAAGCCGAACCCGATGCCGTAGAAAAGCAACATACCGAATACCGACTGCCCGATATAATTGGTAAGGGCCATGCGTCCCGGCATGGCGGAGAAACGGAAACCTTTCCATTGCGGACGCCGGAGGTAACAAAGACATATACCGGCCACGTAGGCGAAACCCAGCGGAAAAACGCTGGTGAAATAGAGTACGGCGTGCATGCCCAATCCCCACGGACGACCATTCATCGCACTCCACGCATAGATGAACGACAGCGACACCCCGACGATAAATCCGTAACAGGCGATGCGTTTCAGTTGCGGCATGAGGCCGGTCAAATCGGCATAAAGGCGGTTACGCCCAATACAAAAGCCCAACAGGAACAGTCCCGTCACTTTGAAGCAACGGTTCCCGTCGATAAAGATGTATTGCAGATAACGCACGATACGGTCGATTCCGGCCGTAGGCATGACATCCGCAGCTTCAACCGAAAGAAAGGAATACAACGAAAACTCAGGGAAGTTGGCCAGCGCGATACCCAACAGGGCCAATCCGCGCAGCACGTCCAATATGACATACCGCTCGGATGACCTGACAGGGATGGCTGTATGGTTGGTTACTGATTCCGGTTCCATAGGCTATTGCTTTTCGTTCCTGTCAATGTTTCGGATATGCCTTGCCGGTACGCCTCCTACAACCGTGTTGGCCGCCACGTCTTTCGTCACCACCGATCCGGCGGCGATAATGGCATTATCACCCACGGTCACACCCCGCAGGATGGTAGAGTTGGAGCCGACCCACACGTTTTTGCCTAACCGGATAGGGGCCGGATACATCGCCCCCCGGTCTTCGGGAGCCGTGCCGTGGTTGAGCGTGGCGAACACCACATTATGCCCGATGAGACAACCGTCGCCCAATGTCACGCCGCCATGATCCTGAAAATGGCAACAGGCGTTGATGAAGACGTTGCGCCCGATGGTGATATTCTTGCCGAAATCGGTGTAGAACGGAGGAAACATCTTGAAGGTCTCGTCCACGGGTTTGCCGAGCAGACGCGACATCAACACACGCAACTCCTCCTGTGAATGGTACGAGTTGTTTATATCGCAGGTGATGCGCCGGGCTTCGTCGCTCATTTCGTCCATCAGCCGGTAAATTTCCGGCGTATTGAGCGCACCGCCGGCCTCGATATGATTCAGAAAATCGTCCAGTGTCATAATCCTCTCCTTTCCTTATACCAGTTTCCCCATTTCGTATGCCTCCTGCAATTTCGGGGTTCCTTTGATTTCTCCCACATGCCATACTCCGCCGCAAAACAGGGTTCCCTTCACAGTCGGATTTTCCAGGCAGTCAAGGAATCCCATGAAATTGGCAACAACGCGATCCATAATCGTTTCATCCTCTTCGGCGGCTGTGGCTATAAAATAGAATTTCTTGTTACTCATCTCGGTATAAGGTCCGCAGCAACGGTCTATCATCATTTTCATCTGTGCGCTCATGGCATAGAAATAGACCGGTGTGCCCATTACGATGACATCCGCCGCAAGCATCTTTCCGATGATTTCCGCAGCATCATCTTTCTGCGGACATGGCTTTTTATCCCGGCTGCATACGCCGCACCCCGTGCAGGGATGTATGTTACTGTCGCGCAGGAAAATCTTCTCTACCCGGTTTCCGCTCTCTATGGCTCCGCGCATGAATTCATCGCAGAGCGTGTCCGAATTGCCGCCACGACGGGGACTGGACGATAAAATCAAAATATTCTTCGACATGGTTTATCTGTTCATTTGTTTTTCAAGTGCAAAAATAGCGGGAACCATAAGACAGGACGGTAGATGAATTACAGATATTATAACCCCAATTACATAATTTCCGGGGAGAATGTGCGAAATCTGTATCTGAGGTTATATTATCAGTAATTGAGGTTATGGCAAAATCCGTATAATCCTCTAATTTTGTGTGATGAAAGAAAAGAGAAAATGAAAATACAGAGATATGGATAAAATACTCAATTTAGACAATGTGAACCAGTACAATCAATTGTACGGTATCGAAACCCTGCACCCGTTGGTCAGCGTGGTCAACCTCAATGAAGCGACATGCGGGGTGGATTTTATACGCCTGAACTATGGTCTATATGCCCTGTTCCTGAAATTGGAAAAGTCCTGCGACATCAAGTACGGCCGCCAGAAGTACGACTACGAAGAAGGAACCATTGTCTGTTTCGCCCCGGGACAAACGGCCGAAACGACTTCCACGGTCACAAACATTCAGACAAATGCCTACGGAATCCTGTTCCACCCCGACCTGCTTCGCGGCACATCATTGAGTAAAACGATAAAGAGCTACACGTTTTTCTCGTATGAGGTCAATGAAGCGTTGCACGTATCCGAAGATGAGCAGACAATCATATTGGACTGCCTGAACATCATCCGGAAAGAGCTGGAGCATGGCATAGACAAACACAGCAAAAAACTGATTGCCACTTATATCGAATTGCTGCTCGGTTACTGCATGCGTTTCTACGAACGCCAGTTTATCACGCGCAGCAAAAGCAACCGGGATGTACTGACCCATTTCGAATATCTGCTGGATGAATATTTCGAGGGAGCTGCCGCCGAGCGTGACGGGCTTCCCTCAGTGAAATATTTCGCCGACAAATTATGTCTCTCGCCCAACTATTTCGGAGACATGCTAAAGAAAGAGACCGGTAAGACGCCGCAGGAATATATTCAGGAGAAAGTAATCGAAATAGCGAAAGACCGTATTGTCGGCACCCGAGATACTGTAAGCCAAATAGCATATTCATTGGGATTCCAATATCCGCAGCACCTGTGCCGTCTGTTCAAAAAACGGGAAGGATGCACACCGAATGAATACCGCGCAAGGATGATTAGCTGAAAGGGCAGATGAAAGAGGAGATGAAAGATACGTTGGACATAAAGAACGTGTGCGAATGCAACCGCCGTTTGGGATGCAAGACACTGCATCCCCAAGCAAGCATCATCAATCTGGAACATCCGGATTTGGAACAGGAGGCCGTGAAATTCGAGTTTTACGCCGTGCTGCTTATCGAGGAATGTACGGACGGCTGTTATTGCTGCGGCCGCAAATATTACGACTACTCCAATGCCACGATGGTATTTCTCAAGCCCGGGTATGCGTAACCTTATACATACGTATGTGTAAAAACCGGCTTCCTCTCACACGGTTCCGTATTGTTCTGAAAATCTTTATTCTCTGCGAAAAAGACAAGTATGTTTTAAAAAGGAACAAGTCATCTCACTCAAAAGATGCAGGGCGTGACACCAAAACTTGGTACAAGATTTTGTGGAACTTGATACAAGATCCAACAGAACTTGCATCAGGATTCCGAACACTTCGGGCGAGGAAAGGCGTAGTATTCTCATACCCTCACCTTTATCACCACTTCCTTGATAAATACACCGTTTCAAGGGTGAGAAATGAGGTGAGAGATACCTCAAAAGGTGAGAGCAGTTGCTCTCACAAGACCCCAAAATGTCCTGTTCCGCATCCGGGAAAAATATTGTTCATGGATAAAGATAATAATTTTAATCTAAAACCATGAATTATAATCAAGCTACTTTATATTCTATAACTGGTAAAGTGTTAATGCTTCCAGGTTGGCATGGATATTTCTATTGGAACTATGGTACTAAAGAGTTGAACTTTAGAGATGGAGATTATCATTTAGATGGTAAGTTATCGACAACATATTCCGCTAAAGTAGAAGAAACAGCATTTGAGGAAACTCTTATGCTGCTTTCTTTTATCTCTTCATTAATTTAATATCAAAATATCGCAGCTAAGCTATTACATTTTAACAAGAATGATTACCTTTGTCTTAAACTCATAATCAAGCAAATTATGGAATATATCAACGATTTTCACAAAGAATGGATAGAACGTACCCGCCAATCAATAACCTCTTGGAGCAAACAGCCTGCATCACCAGAAGAAGTAAGGAAGCAGCAGGAGAAACTGAACCAACAGAGGGCTATAAGAGAGGGCAAACAGAAGAACTGATAAAGTTTGCCAATGACAACAGTCTATGGATTGACTTATCACGCCTCAACATTACTTATATGGATAGAGGTGGTGAGAATGAAGTGTTCCATGATGGTAATGTGTCTGTTGTCAAGCTAAATAACTTTGAATACGCAGGGGATGATTTAGAGAACTTCTTCATCCGCATTGCTGCACATAATAAGTTCTTTGGCAATGTGCCTTATCAAATGATAGGCTTCGCTTATAACACCTACAAGAATTTTGTGCAGTTCTCGTACAACCTTATATATTGGCTGAACGGGAAGCTACGGAAGACGAGATAACCACCTATATGCAAGCATTAGGTTTTGAAATGGACTATTACGACGAATACCACAATTCAGATTATGAAGTGTTTGATGCAGTTCCCAATAATGTACTTTATGGCATAGACGGAGATTTATACTTCATTGACACGCA
>ULMS01005494.1_pt1 | contig 10107 bp, 10 predicted proteins | sample 1951721 | NCBI WGS metagenome assembly ULMS01 (sample SAMEA4835557, study PRJEB28245) | human gut metagenome | biome: gut microbiome; material: fecal sample | place: Denmark | collected 2008 | reverse complement strand
CTTGAAGAATAGATAATTCTCCATTAGACATTGTAGTAAAAAACACCGCAATAGATAATAAAATAAAATACCAATAGTAATCTACATTGCCGAAAGTTATATTACTCAAGAAACGGCTAAATAAAATGGTAAAGAGCGCCCCTATTATTGCTGTTATTCTAAGTAGAGCACGAGCTATTGATATAACAAGTAGCAATTTTTCTTCTTTACCTGTTTCTTTTGCCTTTGATATTTCTTTTACAATTGATAAATTTAGTCCTAAAGAACTAAATTGCTGAATTGTATTCATAGAAGACATCATTAATGAAGATATTCCCATACCCTCTGGCCCAAGAAATAATGCAACAAGTTTTCCTCTTATAAGATTAACTAAAATTGCAAAAAATTGAGTACCGCCAAAAATAGCAGTACCTTTCATTATCGATTTATATGAATTTGAATTTGTAGACATTAAATTATTATCTTGAGGCATGGAGCATTATCAAACATAAAAGTTTGTGTATCATCTTTCGAAACTAAAACCATTTTTTCTTTATTCATCCCCAACAATGCACCGTACTTACCTAATGAGCCTTTACTTGTTATTTGATGTTTACACATACTTATAAGAAATAAGTCTATATATCCTTTTTCTGAACCATTTTGAACAACCTTATACTCTATTTTAACAGGGATAATAGGTAAAAGTTTTTGCTCTACATAATTTCTATCATCCGAAAAAAAATAAAAGACAGGATCTATAGTTTTTTCCTTGATATATTTTATAGCCTCTACAAAGTAATTAATTGTGACAGGATATCCATAGGCTATGTTATAATCAGCTAAATCTCCTCTTCTAACATGAACAGCAATAGAATTATGATTTTCAATCATTGTACATATATGCTGATTCTCAAAGTCTAATATATCCTTTGAACAAATATGAAATACTTTTTGGAACAAAGGATAATACAAATAAGAAGGATCAGCATAATAACCAGACAATATCCGTGGTGGCAATAAATCAACCCAATTTGTACTTAGTTCATAAGGATAATTACCCACATAATTATAAACTAAAGAATAAAAATGAGATTTAAAAGAAGAAGCAGATTTAAAATTTAGATATGGAAAAGCTTTTAATAAATCAAAATTTCTAACATGAACGCCATTAATATCTTTTCCATTATATTTAAAAAAATCTAATTCGTATTCAACATTAGTTCCTCTTTCTTTAAAAATTTGACCAATTAAATACTGATGCATCTGAGAACAAATTCCTCCATCCATCCGAACTACAATTGTCGGTGAAGCAATCCCTATTTTAATGCATAGTTTATAACTTAAATGAAATAGTAATCTGATCAAAGACTTAAATTTTTCCTTTACCATATTTATTTCATTTTATAAACATTAATGGTATCAACAACCTCTTTTACCTCTTCCATAGTCATTACAGGGCTCATTGGTAAGCTTAACTCTTCATCATGTATCTGTTCAGTGATAGGAAATGAAAGATCATTCCATTCTTTATAGCACTCTTGTTTGTGCGGAGGAATGGGATAATGAATAATTGTTTGAATTCCATTATCTACTAAGTATTGCTGCAATTCATCTCTGGATTTACATCGTATCGTAAATATATGAAACACATGAGCATCCCAATCCTTCACTACCGGAACTGTTATTAATGAATTCTTTATATTCTCAATATAATATTTAGCAACTGCTTTACGCAATATTACATCCTCATCCAAATGTTTCAACTTCACATCTAAAACAGCAGCTTGAATTTCATCCAAACGACTATTACGACCAATATATTTAAATACATATTTACGAGTAGAACCATAATTGGCAACAGCACGAATAATTGTCGCTAATTCTTCATCATTGGTTGTAACTGCACCCGCATCTCCAAAAGCTCCTAAATTCTTTCCCGGATAAAAGCTATGACCTGCCGCATCTCCAAGTGAACCAGTCTTTCGACCATTGTACTTACATCCATGAGCTTGTGCATTATCTTCAATTAGCTTCAAATTATATCTCTTACAAAGATCTCCTATTTTTTCAGTATACGCACATTGTCCATATAAATGCACTATTAAAATAGCCTTAGTGCGTTCTGTTATAACTGCTTCTATTTTATTTTCATCTATCTGATAAGTGGTAATATCCGGCTCTACTAATACTGGTTTCAGTCCATTTTCCGAAATTGCTAAAATCGATGCTATATAAGTATTAGCCGGTACAATTACTTCATCACCCGGTTTCATTATACCCATTTCTATATAAGCCCGAAATATCCAAATTAATGCATCCAATCCATTTGCACACCCTATTGTATATTTAGTACCTATATATGCAGAATAGTTTGCTTCAAACCGCTCATTCTCTGAACCTTGTAAATACCATCCAGAGTCTACAACACGATTCACTGCTTCATGTATTTCATCAGCATATTTAGCTGTTATCTTTTGTAAATCTAAGAATTTTATCATAATAAATCTAGTATATGTGTATTTCCTTCTTTATCTTTATAATTAATATCCAGTAAAACACCCTCTTTGGTTACATATCCTTGGTGTTTTGCCGGATTTCCAAACCACACTGTGTAAGGAGGTATATCTTTTGTTATCACACTTCCTGCTCCTATAAAAGCATATTCCCCTATAGAATGCCCCGCTATAATTGTACTATTGGCACCGATAGAAGCACCTTTTTTGATTATTGTCCGAGCAAATGATTGAGGATAAACTTTTGACCGTGGAACTAAATCATTGGTAAAAGTTACATTAGGACCAATGAAGACATTATCTTCAATCTCAACACCATCCCATATTTGCACACCTGACTTGACTGTTACATTATTTCCAATTATAACATCATTCTCAATCAACACATTAGCACAAATATTACAGTTATCCCCAATTCTGGCTTGAGGAAACACAACACAAAATTGCCATATATTTGTCTCATTACCAATATTCTGAGACATTACATCTGATAGAGGATGGATTCTTGCCATTAATCTTTTTTGTATCTTATAAATTTATCATAATCTCTAATATAATCGTTCTCATCATATTTATGTGAAGCTAAAACCAAACATACCGACCCTGACGAAAAATCATCTAATGTTCTCCAGATTCCCGGAACAATATACAAGCCTTGATATGGACGATTCAATAAAAAAGTTCGTTTAACATTACCATCATCCAATGTTACTGTAAAACTTCCACTGGCAGCAATAATGAGTTGGCTAAGTTCTTTATGAGCATGTCCTCCACGACTTTCACCCCCCGGCACATCATAAAGATAATATGTACGTTTTACTTCAAAAGGAACTGTTTTTCCATTTTCAACCACTGTTATATTCCCTTTCTCATGATGATGTTTATCCAACTCAATCATCGTACAATCATAGACACTACTTTGCTTCATTTCTTCATGCTCTTAAATTGTTCATAATCATATATATAATCAGAAGGAGTATATGGAGTGGATGATAATACAAGAGCCAAAGAATTCGTTGAAAAATTATCCATACACCGCCACAAGCCCTTGGGAACATATAATCCATAGTACGACCGATTCAATGAGAAAATCTTTTGCTCTACCCCATCATCCAGCATCACATCAAAACTACCGGATAGAGCTACAATAAACTCCTGATTTTCTTTATATGCATGTCCTCCTCTGGCTTCTCCCCCAGGTACATCGTAAATCCAATAAGCACGTTCTATTTTAAAAGGAATATGGTTATTTTCTTCTATAAAAGACAAATTACCTCTTCTATCCAAGAACTTTGGAAGATTTATAATATGTGCATCCATCATATAATTAATCAGTTGTTACATTATTAATAGCTTTCTTTCTCTCAATCACTTTATCCATATACATATGCATCCCTGTCCAGGCTGCTACATCCACAATAAATAACAGTGTATTATCAATATAGCTAACTAAGAGGATATTACTTAAACTAAACAAAAAAGAAATGAACAAAATAGTTATCATCGCTTTTCTGACAGTAAATCCCATGGCAAGAAATTTATGATGAATATGCGTTTTGTCCGGCAAAAAAGGACTTTTACCATTACGCACTCTGCGGATGACAACGCGAATTACATCCAGACATGGAACCAGTAATACGCTGAATGCAACCAATATGGCACCATTATAATTGAAATTCATCATTACATATTGGTTCATTGTATATTTAATTGTCAGAAAACTGAGAATAAAACCTAAAGTCAAACTGCCGGTATCTCCCATGAATATCTTTTTGCCACGCTCTGCCTGACCAAATACATTGTAATAAAAGAAAGGAAGTAACACACCGATAGTAGTAAAGGCTAAAAGGCTGTATAGCCAAAGTCCATTATATATAAATAAATTACCATATACAAACAGGGCGACAATGCTAAGCCCGGAAGCCAAACCGTCTATACCATCAATTAAATTGATGGCGTTTGTAATAAATACAACTAGCAAAATAGACAAGGGTACTCCGATGTATACAGAAATGGAATAAATACCAAACATCCCATAAAAATCATTCACATATAAACCTGCCAATGGGAACATAGCTGCCGCAAAAATCTGTACCAGAAACTTCTGACGCCAGCGTACTCCTACTAAATCATCGGCAATACCGACAATGAAAAGCAGGGTCAAACCGCTACACAACAATAAAAGTTCCGGAAATTGAGTGGTACCATCCATCCAGAAAAACCATCCCGCCTTCTTGCATAATGCTACCAAAAATGTAACAGCAAAAAGTATGGTGGGGAAAAAGCAAACTCCGCCCAAGCGCGAAATGGGACATCTATGAACCTTTCTTCCATCAGGAAGATCAAACAATCCTTTCCTTCTCGAAATGATGATAATATTGGGAATAATAATACGTGCCAAACTGATAGCCAGCACGAAGCCTATTAAGATTATTATCAAATGATCCATCATAATTCAAATTATAAAACCAAAGAATAAGTATTCTCACTACGAGATAAATCATAATTCAAGCGACAGATATGATAATACCTACCATTACCCCATCTTTGCGAAATTACGTCCATTCTTTTAGTTTTTGTGTCTAGTTATTAAGTCTTTCTATATATCCTATGGGCATCTCTACACAAGCAAATCCCAACGCTGCAATGCGAACGGCAACCTTGGTCTTCCCGTCTACAGTAACCAACTCTCCTTGTAGTCCCGATAAAGGTCCTTTTATTACCTGCACTTTTTCACCGGGTATCAAAGAAGGATCGTTGAGCGAAATAGTACTGTCCGAATAATCGAGCATAAACCGAAATCGCTCCATTTGTTCATCGGGTATGACCAACGGCACACTTTCGCCACGATTCACCATATACCGATTCACCGAATATAATTCAAGCACTTTCTTCCGTTCCAAAGCATCTACATGAACAAATACAATCATAGGAATCAATACCTGGATATTTTTTTCCGGCGGTCACTCCATTGATGAATTTCTTCTTGTATCGGAAGAAAATTTTCAATTCCCATAGTGTTTAGGCGAGCACTTGTTTTCTTCTCGTGATAAAGGCGAACGTACACAGCCAACCACTGCTTTGGGTAGGCTTCGCCGTTACCTGTCACAATAGCAGGTAAATCAAGCGCTTCTTTTTCTGAATTCATAAAACTCATAATTAGCATTTTAGTACATATCTATTATCATAAATTTAATAATAGACACATCCATGATACTAAGACAATGCAAATATAGCGTAATACTGCGTAATAAAACAGTTTTTTTTAATTATTTATCCTATTTTTTCCGCATATCAGCAATCATATTCAAAAAAAATATTTTGCAAATGAATTAACATTATCTATGTTAGATAGATACTTATGTTTAACAGAATTAAATGTAAATTGTTTCGGCTGTATCCTATTATCACTGCTACCCCTCCGGATTATATCAAAAAGAAGACCGGCTAACTCATTTCAAGTTAATCGGCCTTCTGCTATTTTTTTTAAGATAAATACCATTGATACATCTTATGCACCCCTTCCTCAATATCAATCCGATGGTGCCACCCCAATGCGTGCAGTTTACTCACATCAGTCAGTTTTCTCATGGTACCATCCGGCTTGGTCGAATCAAAAATCACCTTGCCCTGATACTTCGTTTCCTTCACTATCAAATCGGCCAGGGCAGCAATGGTGATTTCTTTGCCTGTGCCAATATTGATATGGCAGTTCCGAACATCCTTTGTGCCTTTCTGATAAGTATCTTCAAAATTGACATGTTCCATTATGTAGACACTGGCATCCGCCATTTCCTCACTCCACAAAAATTCGCGAAGCGGTTTACCGGTTCCCCACAACACGACCGATGGTCCGGTGATACCGTATTTATGTAAAACAGACAGTATTTCACCCTCGCTTGCAGTTCCATCTACGCCCTCTACCGGTCGAAGACTCAGGTCTTTACGTATGGCTCCCCAATCAGACTCATTCAAACATTTAGCCAAATGAATTTTACGAATCATAGCAGGCAGAACATGGCTGTTTTCAAGATGGAAGTTGTCATTCGGTCCATACAAATTGGTAGGCATCACTGCGATATAATTTGTTCCATATTGAAGATTAAAACTTTCACACATTTTCAATCCGGCTATCTTGGCTATGGCGTATGGCTCATTAGTATATTCCAACGGAGAAGTCAGCAACGCATTTTCTTTCATGGGTTGTTCTGCATCGCGGGGATAAATACAGGTACTACCCAAGAAGAGCAATTTCTTCACTCCGTGACGAAAACTCTCTCCTATCACATTCTGCTGAATCTGCAGATTCTGATAGATAAAATCAGCCCGATATAGGCTGTTCGCCATAATGCCTCCCACATGAGCTGCTGCCAAAATAACATATTCGGGCTGTTCTCTGTCAAAAAAGGTTTTTACAGCAACTCCATCAAGCAAATCCAATTCTTTATGAGAACAACCTACTAAGTTAGTATATCCTTTCTTCTGTAAATTATTCCATATAGCGGAACCCACCAATCCATGATGGCCTGCCACATATATCTTGGCCGTTTTCTCCATTATTTCCCGATTTGCTCCTTCAAATACAATTTTTTCACAAATTTCATATCATGCTGCACCATAATCTTCACCAGCTCCGGAAAAGAAGTTTTACGTGGATTCCACCCCAGCATTGTTTTCGCTTTGGTGGGGTCGCCCAACAACTGCTCTACTTCGGCCGGACGGAAATACTTGGGATCAACAGCCACCAATTCTCTGCCTGTGTTCACATCGATTCCTTTTTCTTCCACCCCTTTTCCTTCCCAACGCAGTTCTATACCGACTTCCTTAAATGCCAATGTACAGAATTCACGCACCGTATGGTACTCTCCGGTTGCTATCACAAAATCTTCCGGTGTCTCATGTTGAAGAATCAGCCACATACATTCCACATAATCTTTGGCATATCCCCAGTCGCGCAAGGAATCGAGATTTCCCAAATACAATTTATCCTGAAAGCCTTGAGCAATACGAGAGGCTGCCAACGTTATTTTACGTGTCACGAAATTCTCTCCGCGACGTTCGCTTTCATGGTTAAACAAGATGCCGTTCACGGCAAACATTCCGTAGCTTTCACGATAGTTCTTTGTAATCCAAAAACCATACTGTTTGGCAACTCCGTATGGAGAACGCGGATAAAACGGAGTTGTCTCTTTTTGAGGCACCTCCTGCACCAGTCCGAACAATTCGGAAGTAGAAGCCTGATAAATCTTGGTCTTTTTTTCCAGCCCCAAGATACGAACTGCTTCCAGCATACGCAATGTGCCTATCGCATCAGCTTCAGCAGTATATTCGGGAACATCAAAGCTTACTTTTACATGGCTTTGCGCTGCCAGATTATATATCTCATCCGGTCGGACAGCCTGAATGATTCGAATTAAAGAACTGCTGTCTGTCATATCTCCCCAATGTAAATTTATCAGACGGCTCTTCTTCATATCTCGCACCCACTCATCAAGATAAAGATGCTCAATACGCCCTGTGTTAAACGAAGAAGAACGGCGCAAAATACCGTGTACCTCATAGCCTTTGTCAATCAAAAACTCTGCCAGGAATGAGCCGTCCTGCCCTGTAATACCTGAAATCAATGCTACCTTTTTCATGCTTATAAAAATTTATTTAGTTTCTTTTCTCTAAAAAGAATAATTTAGTCATTCAGCTGAAAATTCCTTAATACGCTGTTCCTCACTCAGTCTGCAAATAAGAAGTGTGTCATCTTTTTCCGCTACGATATATCCGTCAAGCCCTTGCACCACCACCTTTTTCTCCTGCGTGGTATGGATAACACAATTCCGTGTCTCATATAATTTTATATTTTGCCCTATCTGTGTATTATTATGAGCATCTTTAGGCAAATTTCCGTGTAAGGAGCCCCATGTGCCTAAATCACTCCATCCAAAGTCGGAAGGGAAAACAAATATCTCATCCGCCTTTTCCATAATGGCATAATCGACAGAAATGTTTTCACACAGCGGAAAATTTTGATTAATCATTTCCTGTTCCTGTTCCGTATAATAGTAAGGAAGTAATCTTTCGAAAATTTTCGAAATGGCCGGTTGATACACCCGCAATGCGTTTACAACCGTACTCACATTCCATACAAAAATACCGGCATTCCAAAAGAAATTATTTTTCTTGATATATCTCTCAGCTGTCTCCAAATCGGGCTTTTCTTTAAACGAATACACTCGATACACTTCTTTGTTGGAAGTGGAAGGTATAGTTAAATCTGCCTCTATATATCCATATCCTGTTTCGGGACGGGTGGGTTTCATACCCAAAGTCAGAATTGCATCCGAATCGGCAGTGAACTTCATAGCAGCGTCTATCACCCGTTGAAATTCGGTTACATCCATCACAATATGGTCACTGGGTGTCACCACCATGTTGGCTTTGGGATTACGCGCCTTTATTTTCCAGCTCACATAAGCAATGCAGGGAGCCGTATTGCGACGGCAGGGCTCACGCAAAATATGGTCATCTGCTATTTCAGGCAATTGTTCCTTTACCGTTTCTGCATACTTCTCTGAAGTAACCACCCAAACATTTTCAGGCGGACAAATACCTTTAAAACGCTCTGCCGTTAATTGAATTAATGTACGTCCACAACCTAATACATCTATAAATTGTTTAGGATAATCGGGGGTGCTCATCGGCCAAAATCGGCTGCCTACGCCTCCTGCCATAATAACGAGGGGATTATTCTTAATATTCATACACTTTCATTTTACATTGTATAAATGCAAAGATAACCATTATTTTCAGAAAAAGACATTGTATATTAATTTATATACTCTATATTTGCATGAAATCAACAAATTTCTGTCTACGGACAATTATAAAATTTACCATAATGAAAGGAATTGTATTGGCCGGCGGTTCAGGCACACGCCTTTACCCCATAACGAAAGGAGTTTCCAAACAACTGCTCCCTGTATTTGACAAACCGATGATATATTATCCCATATCTGTGTTAATGTTGGCAGGCATCAGGGAGATATTAATCATCTCAACCCCGTATGACTTACCTAGCTTTCAACGGTTATTAGGTGACGGAAGTGATTTTGGAGTTCGTTTCGAATATGCAGAACAACCATCTCCCGACGGTTTGGCACAAGCTTTTATCATCGGTGAAAAATTTATCGGGGATGATTCAGTATGCCTTGTTTTGGGAGATAACATATTCCATGGAAACGGACTTTCTGCTTTACTGAGAGAAGCTGTACACTCAGCCGAATGTGATAACAAAGCAACAGTATTCGGATATTGGGTAAGTGACCCTGAAAGATATGGAGTAGCAGAGTTTGATAAAGAAGGAAACTGCCTGTCCATTGAGGAAAAACCGGCTCAACCCAAATCCAATTATGCCGTGGTAGGGCTGTATTTCTACCCCAATAAGGTCGTAACAATTGCCAAAAACATCAAGCCATCGGCACGCGGAGAGTTGGAAATCACAACCGTAAATCAATGCTTTTTGCAGGAGAAAGAGTTAAAAGTACAAACACTGGGACGTGGATTTGCATGGTTGGACACAGGCACCCACGATTCTTTGGCAGAAGCAAGTACTTACATAGAA
>ULMS01021314.1_pt1 | contig 10183 bp, 8 predicted proteins | sample 1951721 | NCBI WGS metagenome assembly ULMS01 (sample SAMEA4835557, study PRJEB28245) | human gut metagenome | biome: gut microbiome; material: fecal sample | place: Denmark | collected 2008 | reverse complement strand
GACCTCCTTCCGTGCTCTGGAGCGCGCTATCAACTATGAAGTTGAGCGCCAAAAAGAGGTTCTCGAGGATGGCGGCCACGTTGTTCAGGAAACCCGTACCTGGGATGAAGCTAACGGCGTAACCCTGTCCATGCGTTCTAAGGAAGAAGCACATGACTATCGTTACTTCCCTGAGCCTGACCTCGTTCCGGTACAGCTGGACGATGCCTGGATTGAGCGTATCCGTGAAACTCTGCCGGAGCTGCCGGCTCAACGTCAGGCACGCCTGATGAGCGAGCATGGTCTGCCGGAATATGACGCTTCCCAGATCGTTTCCACCAAGGCTATGGCAGAATACTTTGATGAAGCAGTTAAGACCGCTAAGGACAGTAAAGCAGTTTCTAACTGGCTGCTGGGCGATGTTTCTGCTTACATGAACAATGAAGGCATTACCATTGCCGATTTCAAGGTAACCCCTGCACACTTAGCAGAGCTGGTTAACCTGATTAAAGACGGAGTGCTGTCCAGCAAGCTGGCTAAAAAGGTATTTGCCGAAATGCTCAAAGAGGACGAAGCTCCGAAGGCTCTCGTTAAGAAGCTCGGTCTGGAGCAGGTTAGTGATGAAGGCGCTATCCTCAAGCTGGTTGAAGAAACCATTGCTGAGAACCCGCAATCCGTTGCTGACTACAAGGCCGGTAAGGATAAAGCTATCGGCTTCCTCGTTGGCCAGATTATGAAAAAATCTCGCGGCAAGGCTAACCCGGGCATGGTTACCAAAATGCTCAAAGAAAAAATGCAATAAGGCACGCCTGTCCATAAAGCACCACCTGCTTCGCTGAGTGCGAACCTGATGTGTATAATGGCATGAGCTGTATGCGTAATTTTAAGGCTCCCCGTCTGAACGGCAACGTTCAGGAGGGGGAGCCTTTTTGGGTGCCGGCACGATGAGTTCCTCAAAAATTTACACATAGCTTGCGCAAACGCTGTATAATATTTATGTAAAGCAAATGAGGAGGTTTTTGTTATGACTATGAAAAAAATCAACGCCTTTGAGCAAGGCGAAGCAATTTTAAAGACTCTGTCCAAGGGTGCCTTTCTTACTACTGCTGCCGACGGCAAGCAGAACACGATGACAATCGGCTGGGGCAGCCTGGGCTTTAAGTGGGGACAGCCGACCTTCACCGTTATGGTGCGCCAAAGCCGTTATACCAAGGAGCTGATTGACGCTAATCCGGAATTTACCGTCAGCTTCCCGGTAAAAGAAGGCTTTGCCCAAGCACTCGGTCTGTGCGGCAGCAAGTCCGGCCGTGATCTGGACAAGTTTGCTGCTGCAGGCTTAACTACGGAAGCAGGCGAGAGCGTCAGCATTCCTGTTATTAAGGGCTGCGGCCTGCATCTGGAATGCAAAATTGTAGAACACTACACCATGGCGGAGGACAAGTTCGACAAGGAACTGGGTGAAAAATGGTATGCCAACAAGGACTGGCACACATGCTATACCGGTATCATTACTGCCGCTTATGTAGAGGAATAACAGGCGAAGAACTGTAACAAACGCAAAAACAGCTGCCGCTTAGCGGCAGCTGTTTTTAGTAGTGCGCGTCAACGTGCGTTGCCGCGTAAAAAGTGGTCGGTAATTATTCTTGCTGCTTCTTCGTCCGTCATATCGGCAGCAGCAATATCGTCGCTTTGGTTAAAAATGCTCATGGCTACACCGAAGAAAACAAACTTAGTGGTAATCTCCGGCACGGTATCCTCCTTCAGCAGGTTGTCCTGCATTGCCTTAGTAATCAGCTGAGCTAAAATATCATATTCATCATGCAGGATTTTGTGATAGCGCAGGATGCGTTCAATCGTTTCCTCACTCAATTTTACAGAATTATAGCGGGGAACAACCTTAAAGCCGTCACCGTCAGAATTAACTCTGCAGCCATTGGTGCCGCCGAGCATTTCAAAGCAGATAATCTGCCACAGAGTACTGTTGGCAACGTAAAAATGCACCATTACCTCAAAATATTTTTTGAGCTTTTCCTCAAAGCTGTCTACGCTGTTGACAGCCTGGTGCAGCTTTTCTAAAAAAGGTGCATTTTTATCGGCAACCAGCTTGTAGAAAAGGTGCTCTTTATTGCCGAAATATTTATAGACAGTTCCTTTGCCTACGTCAGCTAGGGCTATTATTTCATCGAGCGTAGCCTTTTCATAGCCATGCTGCGAAAAAACTTCTTCCGCTGCCTGCAAAATCCTTATATCCTTAGGTAATGACGTGTCTATTGCCACTATGAAACCTCCAACTATCCTAAATAGGAAATTTTTTCGTACATTTATTACATTTATTATACCTTTTTATGCGGATAATTGCTAGTGAAGTTTACATGTTTTATCAGCCGGAATTTTACTTTTCGTGACAAAATAAAAAACCCGCTCGCCGCGGGCGTTTTTATTTCGCGTAACTGCTGTCCGGCCCCTCAGCCGTCAGTGCTTTGTGCTTTTAGCATTTCCAAAAGTCCCCTCAATTGGCCGCTTCCACGAACCACCTTCTCTGTTTTTACGGTGGTGATGCGTTACGCGATTAAGCACTATTTTATTTACGGATTCTCTTACACTAATGTATTGTATCTGTAGTGATCGGAGAAACAAAAAACAACAACGGAAACAGACAGCTTGCGCTGTTCCAACTCCGTTGTTGTTTATGGTGAAATTATACAACCAATGTCCATAGTTGTAAACAATTTTTTTGTAAAGAGCGTTAAATTTTTCCTGAGCCTGTTGCTACTGCAACAAAAGTTACAGTTTTAAAGCATTTTCAGAATTAAAAGTCAAACTTTTGACCTGTCAGCAGTTCATATGCTTCGATGTATTTGCCGATGGTTTTGTCGATAACATCCTGCGGCAGCTCGTAACCTGCATCCGGGTTAGCACTCAGCCAATCGCGGACAAACTGTTTGTCATAGGATGGCTGGCCTTGGCCAACTTTGTAGCCTTCCAGCGGCCAGAAGCGGGAGCAGTCCGGGGTAATCATTTCGTCACCCAGTACAACCTCGCCGTTCTCGTCCAGACCAAATTCAAATTTGGTATCGGCAATGATGATGCCGCGCTCCAGAGCATAAGCAGCACATTTTTTGTAGATAGCGATAGTGTAGTCACGCAGCTTCAGAGCATATTCTTTGCCACGGCCCGGATACAGTTTTTCCAGGATTTCGATGCTTTGCTCTACGCTGATGTTTTCGTCATGGTCACCGATTTCAGCTTTGGTGCTGGGGGTGAAGATAGGCTCAGCCAGCTTTTGGGATTCCTGCAGGCCTTCGGGCAGCTTAATGCCGCAGATTTCGCCGGTTTTCTTGTAGCTGTCCCAACCGCTGCCGGTGATGTAGCCGCGAACGATGCATTCGATAGGCAGCATGTTCAGCTTTTTGCATTTCATGCTGTTGCCTGTGAATTCGGGTTTCTGGAAGAATTCGGGCATATCTTTGGTATCAACGGAAATCATATGGTTAGGAACAATGTCTTTAGTCAGATCGAACCAGAATTTGGAGATCTGAGTCAGCACAGTGCCTTTTTTCACAATCATGTTTTTCAGAATATGGTCAAATGCGGAAATACGGTCAGTGGCAACCATAATAATGCTGTCACCAACATCATACATCTCACGAACCTTGCCGGATTTAAACGGTTTGTACTCTTGCATTTTAATGCCTCCTAAAAATTTCTCAACAAGTAAATGCAGGCTCAGTGCCGGAATTTCTTGTCAGTGTTAAGTTTGTTATATTTTATGGTAATATCATAGCACAGTCCAACGAAAAAGTCGAACGTTTTTCGTGTTTTAACAAATATTTTTCGGATTATTTTACATCCTGCGGCAAAAGGCCGTCCAAGCGCAGCATATCGGCAGTGACCAAAGGCTGTCCCAAACGTCTCCCCGGCACAAATGTACCATGGCAGTCGCTGCCACCGCTGATAAGCAGACCGTGCTTTTTGCAATGCTGCAACAGGCGCTGTGTTCCTTCTTCCGAATGGTTGGAGTGGTAGCATTCAAAGCCGTCGAATTTCTCCGTCCGCAGGATGTCGAGCACATGCTCCAAGCCGGGGCCGTGAAAGCCGCTGGCAGCATGTGCGCACAGTGCTGCTCCGCCGGCAGCGTGAATTGCTGTGATTACCTCGCTGATGGCAGGAAATTCCGGAAAGCCCAGGTCATGCTCCGGCGTAAAGATGCGCTGAAAGAAATCGCTCACGCCTGTGCACAGTCCCTTGTCAATCAAATAGGCGAGGGCACGCCAGCCGCCGCGGTGTCTGTCATAGGTATAACGGGCGAACTCCGCTTCATCGACAGGCCAGCCGTCGCGTGCCAGCAGATGAATGCTGTCCACATCCTTCTGCTCCAGCAGTGCTTCGTTATGCTGCATTAATTCCAGCAGCTGTTTATTATGGATATCAATGCCATAGCCAAGAATATGAAACGACAAATCCTCCTTGGTGGAGCAGATTTCCGCCGCCGGCAGCAGCGTAATGCCTGCTGCCGCTGCCAACGTCATCGCTTCTGCAACGTTGGCTACGCTGTCATGGTCCGTTACGGCAATCAGCCCCAGCTGTTGCTTTTGCGCTTCCGCAATCAGCTCCGCTGGTGTCCAGGTGCCGTCCGAGGCCGTAGTATGTATATGTAAATCAGCTCTTACCGACATGTAAGCAGCTCCTTTCTATTAAATTCTGCTGTCAAAAAGCAGAAACAGAGTAAAATTTTTATATTTATAGCATAGTTTATAATCATATGCATGTCAACTGCCGGTAAAGATATTCTCTCATTACACAATAGTACGCAAAAATTTTTTTCGGCCTGCGTACTTTTGTAACAAGCTTAACACTTACTTATATTTTAAGGGTAATAGTCCCTATTATGAGTACGGATAAATTCGGTGTCTACTCTGCAAACACAATACTCATTGTAGACTTGACATTGTTTAACTTATGTTATATACTATGAACATCGTTGTATACGGGAGTATAAATTAGGGGGAATTCATTATGTTTAGAAAATTTGCTGCGATTATCAATGAAGTAGCACTCATCAAGCAAATTGCCGTTGGTCTTGTCATCGGCATTCTGCTGGCACTTTATGTACCGAAAGTGGTACCTGTTGTTACTATCTTCGGTGACCTGTTTGTAAAAGCATTAAAGGGCGTTGCTCCGGTGCTGGTTTTCTTCTTGGTTATGAACGCTATGGCCAAAAAGAAAAGCGGCGGCGAAGCAAATATGAAGCCTATTATCGGCTTATATGTTATCGGCACCTTCTTTGCATCTTTAGTTGGTGTAAGCCTGTCCTTCCTGGCACCTACCACTCTGCACCTGCAGGTTGCGGATGCTAAGCTCAACCCGCCCAGCGGCATTGTTGAGGTTCTGCATAACCTGATTCTGAGTGTTGTAGATAACCCGATTGCTGCTTTGCTGCATGCCAACTACATCGGCATTCTGGCATGGGCTGTAGTATTCGGTATTGCTATGAATATGGCTGCCAACGAAACTACTAAAAATGCTCTGGATGATGTTGCAAAGGCAATCACCCTGGTTGTTAAATGGGTTATCCATTTCGCTCCTCTGGGCATTATGGGCCTGGTGGCAACCTCCATCAGCGACAGCGGTCTGTCCGCAATTTCCAGCTATATACATCTGCTGGCAGTGCTCATCAGCTCCTACTTCCTGGTAGCGCTGGTTATGAACCCGTTGATTGTTTACTTCAACATCCGCCGCAATCCGTATCCGCTGGTTTGGGCAACCATCCGCGAATCCGGCGTGTATGCTTTCTTTACCCGCAGCTCCGCTGCTAACATTCCGGTTAACATGGCTCTGTGCAAACGTTTGGGCCTGAATCCTGATACCTACGCAATTTCCATTCCGTTAGGCGCAACCATCAACATGGCCGGTGCTTCCATCACCATTTCCGTACTGGCACTTGCTGCTGCCAATACTCTGGGTATTCATGTTGATATGCCGACAGCTCTCTTGCTGTGCATCGTTTCTACCGTTGGTGCCTGCGGTGCTTCCGGTGTTGCCGGCGGCTCTCTACTGCTGATTCCGGTTGCCTGCGCTTCCTTCGGCATCAGCAATGATATCGCTATGCAGGTTGTTGGTGTTGGCTTTATCATCTCCGTACTGGAGGATGCTTGCGAAACTGCGCTCAACAGCTCCAGTGACGTTCTCTTTACCGCAACTGCCGAATTTGCAGAGCGCGCGAAGGAAGGCACTCTGAAGTCCGAAGACCTGGTTCCGAGAAACAACATTTAATTTAACATAACAACAAAACGGCCGCCGAAGCTTGTGCTCCGGCGGCTGTTTCATTTTGAAAGGATGATGTGGTTTTTATGTATTAGCCTTCAATGGCAATATATTTTTTGTCTTCGACTTTTTTAGGCTCAACCTTAGGAATAGTAACCTTCAGGATACCGTCTTCGAATTTAGCCTTGATATCCTCCTGGGTAACTGCTTCGCCGACATAGAAGGTTCTTGCACATTGACCGCTGTAACGTTCACGGCGGATATAAACGCCTTTATCGTTCTTTTCGTCCTTGTCGAGGCCTTTAGCGGCGGTAATGGTCAGATAACCGTTTTCCAGTTTGGCGCTGACGTCCTCTTTTTTGAAGCCCGGCAGGTCGATATCCATTTCATAAGCGGTATCCGATTCCTTGATATCGGTTTTCATAACGTTCTGGGCATGTTTGCCGTACAACGGATTGCGATGACCGAAGAACTCTTTCTCAAACGGGAAATCCATTAAATCATCAAATAAGCTTTCACCAAATACACTAGGCATCATCATAAGTCATTCCTCCAATTTTATTGCGCTTGTTGTAGTCATTTTAATGTTGATGCAGCAAGTATTGATTTGATTTGCCAACGCGGGATTTGTGCTTTGCGGGTGCTGCCCTTGCAGCTCCTGTAGCTCATTTCCTTTGTTGATTATGTTATACCACTATTTGTTAGCACTGTCAAGCATTGAGTGCTAATTTCTGACGATTTCACAGAAATTACAAAAAACTGCCCTAAAACCCCAAAAATTCCTAAAATTTTCCCTCATCCTACCCGAATTTGCCATTTCGGGTAGGGACAAGTTACTAAAAATTCGATATACTACAGCCAGAAGCAAAGGAAAAACAATTAATCCTTCTTGCTTTTCCGGCTTTACCGAACGGAGCGAGCAATGCAAAACCCAAAATGAAACAAGGCAAATTTTGGCAACAGGCAGCGCAAGCCTCCGCAAGGTAAAAGAATACTTTACTTAAAGAGGAGGAATTTCTCATGAAAAAATCTTTAGTACTCGCAATGGCAATGGCTCTTGGCGTAACCGCATCCGCTTACGCTGCTAACCCCTTCAGCGACGTTCCTGCCGGCCACTGGGCATATGACAGCATCAGCAAGCTGGCAGCTGCAGGTGTAATCGATGGTTATGGTGACGGCACCTTCGGCGGCGATAAGCTGATGACTCGCTATGAAATGGCACAAATCGTTGCTAGAGCAATGGCAAAGGGCGCTAATGTTGACAAGCTGGCAGCAGAATTTGCTGACGAGCTGGACAGCCTGGGCGTGCGCGTAGCTAACTTGGAGAAAAAGGCTGACAATGTAAAAATTACCGGTGAAGTTCGCTTCCGTTATGTTGACCAAGACGGTGCAATGTCAAGAAGGACTTTAGACAGAGGTTACAGAGTTTTGGGCAATGATTCCAACCATGTGGCAGATATCCGTTCCCGCATCTGGATTAACGGTATGATTAATGATGACTGGACCTACACCGGCATGCTGCAGAATGTTCAGAACCTGAATAATAATGCCGGTGATGAAAATACAAGCTTCCAACGCGCTTATGTAGACGGCAAGCTGGGCGGCATGGCAGTACGTGCAGGCCGTTATAACCTGGTAATTGCTGACGGCAATATCTATGATACCCGTGCTGATGGTCTGGAGCTGTCTTATGGCAACAAGGTTAAGGTAAAAGGCTTTGCAGGCAAGGCAACTGATGATATTACTGTAGTACCGTTTATGATAAATGATGGCATTAATACTGAAACTGGTGATATTACTAATGGCGGCAAGTATTGGGGCTTGGCAGTAGAAGGCGAGTTGGCTAAGGGCTTGAAGGCTACTGCCGGCTACACTCAATTCAAAGATATGGGAACCGGCTCTGTTGCATTTGACAATGGTAACTTTGACAAAACTGATATTGACAACGGCATCTGGCATGCAGGCTTGAGCTATGATATGGGGCATTTCAATCTGTCCGCTATGTATCTGAAGGGTGATTTGTCTGCTGACAAACTTAATGATCGTAGTGATGGCAACATTAACAAAGCTATTGATAAATACCTGGATGACGACGGCTTTGTTATCGGCTTGGCTTATAAGGGTGCAAAGGCTGAGGATGCAGGCAGCTGGGGCGCATGGGCTAAATACTATGACCAAGGCGCACAAACCTATGTTGCACACACCACCGATGCTAACACCTTTGGTATGACCGGCTTCAAGGGCTTCGGCGTAGGCGCTAACTACACCATCGCTAAAAACATCGTAGCTAACGTTGCATACTACAACACCGAATCCAAGCTGTTGAAAGAGCTTCCTGGTATTGCTGCTGATTTTGATCGCACCAAAGATCATCGCTTCTGGACTGACGTAACCTTCACTTTCTAATAAACCTTCATACAAAAACTTCCTAAAATCGGCAGCGCTCCGGCGCTGTCGGCAGAGAACCGCCGCAAGGCGGTTCTTTTGCGTTTGGGTGGTGGGGCGACTGAGAGGGGATTGTTGTTTATAAACTTACTAATAGCATATGTATGATGGACCACTCTTCGTCATCGCTACGCGATGCCACCTTTCCCCAAGGAGAGTATTACCTTTCTTCCCAAAGTCATAGCTTACACAACCCTTCCGTCTGCTCGTAGCTCCTTTCCGCCTCACTACGTTCGGCACCTTACCTGAGGGGCAGGCACAAGCCGTGTTCTCTCTTGACATCCACCTCAAATTCAAGTAAACTTAAATTAAGTTCTTGAAAACTGTAACTAAATTTCGCTTCGGGCTGATTTACCTGCGGACAATTAAATAAGCAGTATATCCTGCAGATACACCTTATCTGCAGAAGCTTAAGCAAGGCCATTTACATGGTACATTCTAAGAGTAGTACATACTGACGATTTCTAATCGTCAGCGTACTGCTCTTTTTTTGTTTTTTAGCGCCTTGATAACTGCTTATGTATTTTTTATTGCATCTGTGCTAAAATGAAAAGAGAGATCTTATGCAAGACCTGGCAAAAAAATTTGAGAATCTGACAATCCAAAGCGACTTCATCTTCAAGAAGGTAATGTCGCGCAAGCGCATCTGCATCCATCTGTTGGAGAAATTACTGCAGATTAAGATTGCCGATATCAACTACCTTGAAGCCGAAAAATCGCTTGAACCCGACTACACAAGCCGTGGCATCCGTCTGGATATAATAGTGGAGGATGACAAAAACACGCATTACAATTTGGAAATGCAGGTAAAGAATAATAAAAATCCCCACACCAAAGCCTTTGTCCTGCCCAAGCGTTCACGCTATTATCAGGCGCTGCTTGATATTGATTTGTTGCAGCAGGGACAGGAATATGATTTGCTGCCACCGACCTATGTGATTTTTATCTGTGTGTTTGATTTCTTTGCAAAGGGTAATTATGTCTACACCTTTAAAAAGCGTTGCCTTGAAAATCTGGAGCTGGAGCTTCAAGATGAAGCAACCACCATGCTGTTGAATACTAAGGGTACGCATGGCGATATTTCCAAGGATATCAAAAGCTTTTATGATTATGTAAACAACCACATTGTAAATAGCGATTTCACCAAGCAGATTGACGATGAAATCAGCTATCTGAAGCTTGATACGAAAGTGAGGCGAGAATATATGCTAATGGAAGCACGTCTATTAGATGAAAGGCGTGAGGGCGAAGCAAAAGCAAACATTGCTACTGCCAAGCGTCTTATAAGTATGGGCCTTTCTGTGCAGGATATCGCCAAGGCTACTACATTGCCAATAGAGAAAATAGAAGAATTAAAGGCAGAACAAGTCTGATACGAAAGAGAATAATTAAAATCAAACCTCGTGATTTACCGAACCCGGTGAAATACGGGGTTTTCGTATTTTTTGCGCAAGCTGCACTAGTCAACAAATTTTAGACACAAATCATAAAAAAA
>ULMS01003052.1_pt1 | contig 10274 bp, 8 predicted proteins | sample 1951721 | NCBI WGS metagenome assembly ULMS01 (sample SAMEA4835557, study PRJEB28245) | human gut metagenome | biome: gut microbiome; material: fecal sample | place: Denmark | collected 2008 | reverse complement strand
CCCGCCATGAGCTACCTCACGGAAACTGTCCGCCGCGGGGAAATCCTTGCCACCGTCAATGCCTCGGGCGAACTGGACGCCGTCGTCTCCGTCGATGTGGGCGCGCAGGTATCCGGCCAGATCGAAAGGCTGTATGTGGAACTTGGCCAGCAGGTCAAAAAGGGCGACCTCATTGCGGAAATCGACTCCACCACACAGCGCAACGAACTGGAAAAAAGCAAGGCGCAGCTGGCCTCCTATGAAGCGCAACTGGCCGCGCGCAAAACCGCTCTGGATATCGCGCAGACCCGCTATAACCGGGAACTGAAACTGCGCCGCAGCGATTCCACCTCGCGGGAAAATCTGGAAAGCGCACAGCAGACTCTGGCATCGGCCAGGGCGGACGTGGCGGAAATGGAATCGCAGATCACCCAGACCAGACTTGCCGTCAGCACGGCGGAAACCAACCTGGGCTATACCAGAATCAGCGCGCCGCTGGACGGCACGGTAGTTTCCGTTCCGGTTGAGGAGGGCCAGACCGTCAACGCCAATCAGACCACCCCCACCATCGTGCAGGTGGCTGATCTTTCGCGTATGGAGAACAAGATAGAAATCTCCGAAGGCGACATCACCCGGGTGACTCCAGGCATGCCGGTCATATACACCATTCTCTCCGAACCGGACATCAGCTTCAGGGCAAGGCTCGATTCCATCGATCCGGGCAACACCTCCGTCACCGACGCCAGTTCATCTTCCTCGGTGTCCTCTTCATCCTCCTCATCGTCCGGCGATGCGGTCTACTATTACGGCAAATCCGTGGTTTCCAACGAAGACGGCCGTCTGCGCATCGGCATGACCACCCAGAACACCATTATCGTCAGCCGCGCGCAGGATGTGCTCATCGTGCCGAGCATCGTTCTGGAAAAACGTATGGAACGCGGCAGGACAAGCTACTTCGCCCAGGTGCTCACTCCGGCCGGCGCGGTGGAGGAACGCGCGGTGGAGACCGGCATCTCCGACAATCTGAACACCCAGATTATCTCCGGGCTCACGGAAGGGGAACAGGTCGTCTCCTCCATGATGACCCGGGCCGAGGAAGCGGCGGCCTCCGTCGCCGGCATGCGCAGGCCGCGCATGCGCTGATGACCCCGGACGCACGGCATCACCATGAACGTCATCGAACTGAAAGGCATAACCAAGAGCTACGGCGAGGGCAACAGCCGCGTCGAGGTTCTCAGGGACGTCAACCTGTCCATCAGGCAGGGGGACTTTGTCGCCATCATCGGGCAGTCCGGTTCGGGCAAGTCCACGCTCATGAACATTCTCGGCTGCCTTGACACCCCGACAGCCGGCTCCTATGCCGTATACGGCAAGGAAGCGGCAAGCCTCGGTCCGGACGGGCTGGCCGCGCTGCGCAGCGAAAAATTCGGTTTCGTGTTCCAGCGCTATAATCTGCTCGGCTCCCTGAACGCCACGGAAAACGTGGCGTTGCCCGCCGTCTACGCGGGCATGGGCCAGGCGGAGCGAACCCGGCGGGCGCGGGAGATTCTTGAACGCCTCGGGCTGGGAGAACGTCTGACAAACAGGCCCGGGGAGCTTTCCGGCGGGCAGCAGCAGCGCGTGAGCATCGCCCGTGCCCTCATGAACGGCGGAGACATCATTCTTGCCGACGAACCCACCGGAGCGCTGGATTCCAAAAGCGGCGAGCAGGTCATGAAAATCCTCATGGAGCTGCACCAGGCAGGCCATACCATCATTCTGGTCACCCATGATCGGCACATCGCCGAATACGCCAGCCGGATCATCGAAATCCGGGACGGCGAAATCATCGCGGACACCCGCCGCGCGCCCGAACCAAGGGCCGCTGAACGCGGCGCTCCCGTCTTCACACGCCCGAACCGCCTTTTTTTCATGCGTGATCAGTTCATTGAAGCCCTGCGCATGTCGGTACAGGCCATCTTTGCCCACAAGCTGCGCTCCCTTCTGACCATGCTCGGGATCATCATCGGCATCGCTTCCGTGGTTACCGTGGTGGCGCTGGGGCGCGGTTCACAGGAAAAAATTCTCGCCGATATCAACGCCATGGGCACCAGCACCATCGACATCATGCCCGGCACCGGCTTCGGCGACCGCCGGGCAGGCAGGGTACGCACGCTTACTGTAGACGACTCCGACGCCCTGGCGAAACAGAGCTATATTGCCAGCTCCACACCGCGCACCTCATCCTCCGGCGATCTGACCCGGCGCAACATTTCCGTAACCGCCCAGCTCAACGGAGTCGGCGTACAGTACTTTGACGTGAAGGGCCTCTCCATCGCGCAGGGCCGCCTGTTCAGCGAGGACGAAGTGCGGGCCGGCGCGGCCGTGGCGGTTATTGATCAGAATACGAAAAAGCAGCTCTTTCCCAGCGGGGAAAATCCTCTGGGCGAAGTCATCCTGTTCAAGGGCAAGCCTCTCCAGATCATCGGAGTCGCCGCCGAACAGAACGCCGCTTTCGGCCCCACGGAAAATCTGACTCTCTGGGCCCCTTACACCACAATCATGAACCGCATCACCGGCACTCGCTATATTACCGCCATCACGGTCAAAATCCGCGATGACGTCAGCCCGGTCATGGCGGAAAGGCAGCTTACCCGCTTTCTTACCGTCAAGCACCGGGGCAAGCAGGATTTCTTCACCATCAATACCGACAGCATCCGCAAAACCATCGAAAGCACCACCGGCACCATGACCCTGCTCATTTCCGGCATCGCCCTCATTTCCCTTGTTGTCGGCGGCATCGGCGTCATGAACATCATGCTTGTTTCCGTCACCGAGCGTACCCGTGAAATCGGCATCCGCATGGCCATCGGAGCGCGGCAGCGCAACGTGCTCGCCCAGTTTCTCATTGAGGCCGTCCTCATCTGCATTCTGGGCGGCGTCCTGGGTGTGCTGCTCTCCTACGCCATCGGCGTTCTTTTCTCCATGATCACCTCCATGTTCGCCATGTCCTACTCGGGCGCATCCATAATGCTCGCCCTCGCCTGCTCCTCCCTCATCGGCGTGGTGTTCGGCTTTGTCCCGGCCCGCAACGCCTCCCGCCTCAACCCCGTAGACGCCCTTTCACGGGAGTAAGCCATGAATGGAACCTCTTTGCCCCAGCGGGGCGCAGCCTCCCCACTCCGGGTCCTCCTCTCCTCCCTTATCATCTGTCTTGCATTGACGGGATGTGCGGCGATGGACCACGACACGGCGGAACTGACGCGGGGCAGGCTGATGACGGAGAGCGAGGCTCTGGCCCGCTGGGGTGTGGAGCGGGACTGGTGGAAGGGATATGCCGACGCAACGCTGAATGCTCTGGAGGAAGAGGCTCTGGCGAACAATACGGATCTGGCAAAAAGCGCCATCAGCGTGAACAAGGCGCTGTATCAGGCTCGGCGCATAGGATCGGATATGGTGCCTTCCTTCACGGCGGGCGCTGACGCCGGCCGCAGCAAGAATCTGGACAGCGGCGATTCGGACGCCCCCTCCTACGGCGCGGATCTGGGCATCAGTTATGAGCTTGACCTGTGGCGCAGGCTGCGGGACGAAACGTCCGCCGCGGAATGGACGCTGCGGGCAACGGAACAGGATCTGGAAAGCGCCCGGCTGACCCTGACCGCCAGTGTGGCGGATGCCTATTTCAACTGGCGCTATATACGGGAAGCCGCAGCGGTGACCGGGGAATCACTGAAAAACTACGAACGGATTCTGGGCATCGCGGAAGAGCGCAACAGACAGGGCAAGACGGACGGACTGGAGCCACTGAACGCGCGGCAGTCCGTGCTTTCCGCACGGAACAGCCTGATGGCGTATCAGACAGAACTGAAAACCATCGAACAGACGCTGCGGGATCTGCTGAACCGTGGTCCGGAAGGAAAACTGGGACTGGGTTCCTCCTCCCTGCTGGACGTGGCTTCCGAAGGACCGGATCTTGATGTTCCCCTGGCCGCCCTTTCCCTGCGGCCCGATGTCCGAGCCGCGGAGTTTCGTCTGCAAGGTGCCTTCCGAAGCAGGGAAGCCGCCGAAGCATCGCTGTATCCTTCCATTACCGTGGGAGCGACACTCTCTGCTTCATCCGATCGGATCGGCACCATGTTCGACGTGCCCTTTCTCGGAGGAAGCATAAGGATTAACCTGCCCTTCCTCCAGTGGAATACCCTGCGCTGGGATGTGAAGATATCCGAAGCTGAGTTTGAGGAAGCCAAACTGAACCTTGAAAAGGCTGTGAATACAGCACTGAACGAGGTCGATGTCCAGTATTTCGGCTATCGCAAGGCGCTGGAGCAGGTAGCGAACATGCAGCGCAAGCTGGAAGCGGACACGCGCGCCGCCGCATACCGCGAGGAGCGCTGGAGAAGCGGTGCGGGAGAGCTGGAGGACTGGCTGAGCGCACTGAATACCCGCAACAGCACCCTGCTTTCCCTGCTTCAGGGCAAATATGATCTGATCAGCCGGGAGAATGCCATTTACCGGGCGATGGGCGGAAGACTGACGGAACGCCCCGCGTCCCCGGGGCCGACGGCGGTTTCTCCCGCACCGGCGCCCGTGCCGTAATCCGGAACCCGTCTTCTCTCATTGCCAAAAGATATATTTCCGATAGAATCGGACGGAATATGCTGTGGAATGAGAGGATGCCATGACCCTGTTCGGAATGCCCATAGACCTCGCGGGCGCACTGTTCATTTTTTGCCTGCGTCTGGCGGATGTGACGCTCGGCACGATCAGAACCGTTCTGGTCATGCGCGGGGTGCGCTTTGTGGCTGCCCTGGTGGGCTTTTTTGAAATCATCATCTGGGTGGTCGCCATCTCAAGGGTCATGGGACACCTTGACAGCGTCTTCAATGTGATCGCCTATGCCGCCGGCTACAGCTGCGGCATACTCATGGGCATCTTTGTGGAAGAGCGGCTGGCACTGGGCATCACGGTCGTGAACATCATCGTTCACGAGGACGAGGCGCGGCTTGCCGACGAGCTGCGCAAGGCCGGGTTCGGCGTGACAAGAATGGAAGCCTTCGGCATGAGGGATGAAATGCACCTGCTGCGCGTGGTGCTGCCGCGCCGCAAGGTCAACCAGCTTGTCCGCCTGTGCAGGAAACTTTCACCCAAGAGTTTTCTTACCGTTGAGGACGTGCGCGGCGCGTACGGCGGCTATCTGCCCTGACCGCAGCGGAATCTCCCGGAACAGGCTCGAGAGCATCGGGTGCATCCTTTTCCGGAGCGACGGTCTTTCCGCCGCCGGCCAGAAGAGGATCATACTCCACGGCTCCAAGAAGAAAGCGGATTTCCTCCTGTGTCAGACGCGCGGGCATCTCTCTGTCGCCATCCATGGCAAAGCTCCTTTGCGGGCGGCGGACGGACACTCCCTGTCCGTCCGGACCTGAACCCCGCCGGTTCTGGCTCTTTGTTTTATCCTGGAATATTTTGCTATTGAAAGTATTTGCCGTCCAGGACCCTATCCGGATCGCAGGTTTCACGCCTCCTCCGGAGCATCCGCAAGTGAATTGCGGCGACACCGGAGAAGGGGGGGCGTCGCGGCTTCAGTCTCGCTTCGCTTGACTCCGGGAGCATTTTCAAAACGAGAATACTCTACCGTAAGGCCCTGCTGCCCACCAAATATTTTTTGTATCATTTTATTGCAGCCGGTGTCGATGAGAGAAAGATCGCGCCGCGGCAGGAACAGCGGCAGAAAGCTCATGCCGGATTCGGAATGGGTGCGAAAAAAAGCAGCCCGTGGCTCCGCAGTATTCCTGCGCGGCACGGGCTGCTTCACGATGCTTTCAATCCGCGCGCTCCCTGCAGGAGAGGTGGCGCAGAAAGGAATTTCACCGGCTTTGCCGTCTTGTCGGGAACTCCTTTCCCCATGAAGAGAAAGAGTTCAAGCCATAACGGAATTTTTGACGAATATGATCAGAACCGATAGGTGATCCCCCCGCCGAAGATATTCTGCACATCCCGATCCACCATGGGGCTGTTTCTGATTTCATCGCTCAGGAACATCGCCGTCCACGACGCATAAAGGCTCCAGTGTTCCGTCATGTCCCAGCCTGCCGCAACACGGAGATACGGGGAGAATCCCGAATCGGGGGAGTAGCGCCGCAGGCCGCTGCGTGAGGACTCCGAACGGCTGATGCCATAATAATAGTCGTTGTGGTCCGAACTCGTCCACAGTACGCCCGCACCCGGTGTCAGGGAGAAATCCCCGGCCCTCAGGGTATAGGAATAGGAAACATCCGCCAGAAAGCCGTCGCTTGTGCCGGTCACATCACCGGAGGCCCGCAGGCTCAGACTCCCCCATTCCGTGTCGATCCCGTACCCGAGAGTGGCCAGCACGCTGATATTGCGGTTATCAAGCTGCTTCATGGCCCAGTCATCACTCTTGCTTGAGCGAAAATACTGCGGCAGGAGCGAAGCCCCCACAAAAAGCCTCTGCCTTTCATCCTTCCACAGGTAGGCTCCCGCAGTATAGCCGTTCACAAACAGCCGTTCGCCCTCATAGCGCACGAGAGGCATGGGCAGAACCTTCGTATCCATCCCCCGGTACTCGGAAGGTGTTGCGAATACTCCCAGACTGAGTGAAAGATCTCCTCCAAGGGCGCTCTGCCCGAATGCCAGCACCATACCCAGCGCCAGAACGGCGCGACGCAGCGACAACATATTCTGCTCCTGAAAGTCCGGAATAAACCGCCTTTCGATGTCCGGCGGCGTGAAATGACAGACAGGTGTAGCGGCCTTTCCCAAAGAAGTCAACAACTGATGACTTAAGAAAAACTCGCCCCTTCCGCCAAAATCTGCCATATATGCCGGAACATTCACCCAGAACGGATACAGGCAGGGCAGCATGAAAAAACAGCAGCAGGAACGGATGAGCCCGCCGGAACATGCCGGAGGGAACAGAGCGTTCCGTCCCCGCAACGCGGGACGAACCAGAAAGGCAATACTTCGCGCCGCACGCGAGCTTTTTGCCCGTGCTTCATACGAAAATGTTCAGACCCGCCAGATTGCCGCTCTTGCCGGAGTGGACGCAGCGCTGCTCAACCGCTATTTCGGTTCCAAGAAGCGTCTCTTCGCGGCGGTTCTGGACGATATCGGAACGGAGCAGCAGCCCTTTCCGCAAAGCGGGATGCTGGCGGCCCTCGGAGAGAGGATGTCCTGCGCCTTCAGGGGAAACGCGTCTCACATCGGAATCGAAGCTCTCAACATCGCCATCTTTTCCGCCTCAAGCCCCGAGGTCGCCCCGATGATCAAGGAGCGGTTCAGGGATGCCATGCGCGAAATCGCGGCAAGACTGGGTGACGGGAGCGATGCGTCCCCGGCCTGCGTTTTTCTGGCCTGCACCATGGGCGCAATCATCACCCGACGCCTGCTCCCCGAAGATGCCATGCCCGAGCTTTCCCCGGACATGCTGCAGGAACATTTCCGTCTGCTGCTGGAAAGTCTGCGCGCATCCGCCCGAACAGACTATTCCTCAACTTCGTAGTCCAGCGCCTGCCGGCTTTCCGCCACGGACTTCATCAGTCTGCCGCACTCCAGATGCAGGGGATGCACGGCATAGGTCTGCAGCGCTTCCTCATCCTCATGCGTGCTGTGCAGCACGAGTTCCGCCGGCATGGTGGAGGTTCCGAGAACCGTGCCGGAAATATCCAGCGAAAGCAGGCCGGGGATCTTCCCGATCAGCCCGCGTGCGGCCTTCTTCATCAGTTCCGCGTTTTCCGCCGCGCTGCGGCCTTCCGCTTCCGGCTTCAGCGTCCACCAGACGATGTGACGAATCATGACTTGCTCCTGTGATGGCATTCAATACTGCATGTTCAACGTCAGGATCGCATCGGCTTCGCCGCCTTGTCAATCCATTCTTTTTCGGCGCCTTGCTGCAGAACCATGCTGATGGCGCTGTGCGGGGCGTACGGCTTTGCACCGGCATGAGCCGCAAAGACAGCCCGTGTTCCACACTGGCGAAAGGCGGCATGTATCCATGACCGGCTCGCCCGCGCCTCCGCGGGCGAGGATATGTTCCGCACAGCTCGACTACAGCGCGTTTTCCGGGAACCATGCGGCGGGCCGGGATAATCCGCGCCGTGCGGGGAAGCATCCCGGGCACATTGCCTCCCCCGGGCAAAACGCTTACCATGACGAGGCTTTCCCCACCAGCCCCGGCGGCCCCATGAAGATATCCTCTCCGCGCCGTCCCGCCGCATCCGGGACGGATCAGAACGATGCCCTGCCCAGCCTGCGCAATGGCGTACGCGACGATGTGCGCGAGCTGCGCCTGCTGTTCGAACTGAGCCAGCTTCTCGACGGTGCGGCCCATATCGGCGAAACCCTGGACGGCGCGCTGTGCCTCATGGCCCGGCATATGGCCATGATGCGGGGCTCCATCTCTCTGGTTTCCCCCGGGGACGGGAGCATCCATATTGAAAGCTCCTACGGACTCAATGCCGCGGAACAGGCGCGCGGACACTATGCGGCGGGAGAAGGCGTCACCGGCACGGTTATCCGTACCGGACGCCCCATGGTCATTTCCAACGTGTCCGACGAGCCGCTCTTCCTCAACCGCACCAGGTCCCGCAATCTGCGCAAGGATGCCGTTTCCTTCATCTGCGTGCCCATCCGGGCCGACGATCAGGCCATCGGCGCCCTGTCCGTGGATCGGCTTTTTGCCGACACCTCCACTCTGGAGGAAGACGCCCGCCTGCTGACCATCATCGCATCCATGCTGGCCCGCGCGGCCAGAGTCCGCCAGAGCTGTCTCCCGGAGCGGAATGTGAACCGAGCCGCCAGAGGGCATGACAGAGGCAGAGTAAGCCTCCGCTCTCCCTTTTTCGTGGGTTCATGCGAGGCCATGCAGCAGGTCTACGCCCGCATCGATCAGGTGGCCCGCTCTTCCGCCACGGTGCTGCTGCGGGGGGAAAGCGGAACGGGCAAGGAGCTTGCCGCGCTGGCCATCCACGCGGCAAGCCCGCGTGCGAACAGGCCCTTCATCACCCTGAACTGCGCGGCCCTGCCCGAAACGCTGGTGGAAAACGAGCTGTTCGGCCACGAGCGCGGCGCGTTCACGGGAGCGCAGGGCCTGTACCGGGGCCGCTTTGAACAGGCGGACGGCGGCACGCTGTTTCTGGATGAAGTGGGGGATCTGCCTCCGCTTACCCAGGCCAAACTGCTGCGCGTCATTCAGGAGCGCAGCTATGAACGGCTGGGCGGCGCGGAAACCCGCCGCGCCGACGTGCGCCTGATCACCGCCACCAACCGGCCGCTGGAAGATATGGTACATCAGGGAGCATTCCGGGGCGACCTCTACTATCGCCTGAACGTCTTTCCCATCGAACTGCCCCCGCTCCGCGAGCGCAGCGGGGACATCGCCCTGCTGGCGGCTCACTTCATGAAAAAGTTCGCGGCGGCGGGAGGGCGGACGGAAATGAACCTTTCCCTCAGCGCGGCGGACATGCTCCAGCGCTACGAATGGCCCGGCAATATCCGCGAACTGGAAAACATTATGGAGCGGGCCGTGTTGCTGGCCGGAGAGGAAGGCGTCATTCTGCCCCAGCATCTGCCCCCGGAACTGCACAGCAAGGGCTGCCCGGTTTCCGCTCCCGGAGTGCGGCGGGCGCAGGGCCATGCCGTCGGTCCGCTTCAGCCCCGTCTGGATGAACTGGAAAAGGGCTGTATCCTTGAGGCGCTGCGCCGTCATGAGGGCAATATGGGCAGGGCCGCCCGCGAACTGGGGCTGACCGATCGCATCATGGCCCTGCGCATGAAGAAATACGGCATTACCTACAAGGAATTCCGCCGGAAACGAACCCGGCCTGAATAAAATCAACTTTTTTGTAGAAAATGCTGTTACCTGACATTTTTTTCAACAAAAATGTAGATTATTGGCTTTCCCTTTTGCCTTGCCGAATCCCGGCCTCCCGGCATGTTCCTTTTCCATAGAATCTACACAAGTGTAGATTCTATTTTTGCTTCACATCTATGCCTCCTCCGCAAAAAATAACTATACTCTGTTGAAATAAAATATTTTTTATTTTAACACAAACGCTCTTGTCCGTCCTGGCATCCTTCTTGCTCAAGCAGGTCCGTCACGCCCGTGAACAGCGCGGGCACATGCCATCACCTGAGGAGCAAGCCATGAGTTCACCACGCCAGGAAGCCATTCGCGATATTCTTTCCGACGACACCCCCGAAGAGTCGTCCGGTCCGGCCCCTCTGCGGCCAACCGTTGACATGCGGAGTCTGTTCGGCCGTGACGTGTTCAATCTGCACGTCATGCGCGAACGTCTGCC
>ULMS01001397.1_pt1 | contig 10338 bp, 5 predicted proteins | sample 1951721 | NCBI WGS metagenome assembly ULMS01 (sample SAMEA4835557, study PRJEB28245) | human gut metagenome | biome: gut microbiome; material: fecal sample | place: Denmark | collected 2008 | reverse complement strand
CACCCCAAAAGTTTTGTGTCTAACTTTTGGGGGGCAGTTCAGTTCATCCGGCAAGAAGGATTCTTTTTTCATATTGTCCGCCCTCCATCTGACTGTCACCTAAAGGCAGTCTGTTTTTTTCTGCAAGATAAAGTAAAAAACACAGTATTGTCTTACACAAAAAATCGTAAAATGAAGAAATCAACAATCTGTAAAAGCAAGAAAGCCGACTTCTTGTCTTTCATGCAAAATCAAATCCAAGAAAAAAAGATGCTCAACAAAATCAAAACATCAGCGAACTACCAATCAACCCTGCGTTCCTTTACACATTTCCTCCAAACCAAAGGCTACTGTCGCCCCATAAGCTTCGAGTCTATTACCGAAGAATTAATCGCATCTTACGAAACCTACCTGCAACACGAACGCGGTATCACCAAAAACAGCAGTTCCTTTTATATCCGCACATTGCATGCGGCCTATAAAAAAGGAATTGCCATGCTCAATCTGAAACTTCGAGACCCCTTCGGCAACGTCTATACGGGAGTAGACAAAACCCGAAAACGGGCTGTAAACATCGATGTCATCATCAAACTCATGCAATATAAGGAGCTCAATAAAAGTATGGAATTCAGTCGCGATACATTTGTATTTTGCTTTTTCGCACAAGGTATGCCTTTCATAGACTTCGCCAAACTCAAAAAGGAAAATCTGCAAAACGGACGCCTCTCCTATTATCGGAGTAAAACCGGACGCCTGCTCTCTGTCAAGGTAGACAGAATCATGAGAACCATCATCAATAAATACGCCTCTCCCCAATCGGACTTTCTTTTCCCTGTGATGAAAACCACAGAATTCCGACAGTCCGTTTACGACTCAGCCTTACGGACATACAATCTCAATTTAAAAAAGCTATCCGAACTGTTAGGAGAAGAAGCCACGCTCACCTCTTACGTCCCGCGCCATTCATGGGCCTCGGAAGCCTTAAAGCTGCATATCCCGATGCACGTCATCAGCGAATCTATGGGGCATTCCAATGAAAAGACCACTTCCATCTATCTCACTTCACTGGACCACCGCAACATTGATGCTGCAACAAGAAAAATATTTGAAACGGCAAATAGAAGAAGTAAAATAAAGAAACGAATCAGGCAGCCTTCAACAAAAACTTCAACGCTCTCCTATTCAGCAATATATCCTCAATATTATTATTCCATCTCTATGCAAGAGGTGGATAAATCCGATGCAAATGTAGATAAAATACTTAAACCCACAAAATAATCGGTCTTTTTTTCACCGAAAAACAAACGATTTACTAAAAAAACACGAAAGAACAGATTTGGAAGATGGTTCTAAAGCACTATGACTCACATATAATAGACAGGCCTACATTCCCTTTTTCCACCTCTTGCATAGAGAGAGAAATGAATATGATTCTAAAAACAGGAAAGTAGAGAACATATATTTTTTAATTAATTTGTTTTATTATGAAGAAGAAGTTTATTAGTGTTGCGATGTTTTGCGCATTGATTGCCAGTACCCCGGTTTGGGTCGGCTGCTCAGATTACGATGACGACATTGCCAATCTACAATCGCAAGTAGACGCATTGAAACAAACGGTAGATGTTTCAACCGCAGAAGCCCTGAAAGCCTTGCAAGAAGCTCAAGCCGCCCTGCAGGAGGACATCAACGCACTGACAGCGGGCAAAGCCGACGCACAGGCCGTGAAGGACTTACAGGAAACCGTGGCTGCACTCCAAACAGCCATCACAGAGAACGACATCACCAAAATCGGTGAATTGAGTTCCCAGGTCAGCGAACTGGTCGCACAGGTAAATGGAATAGAAGGCGACTTGGATAAGACCCAAAGCGACCTTGAGAAACAAAAGACTGAGTTGGAAAGCAAAGTCAACAGCCTGCGTACCGATTTGGAGAAAGCCATTGCCGACAAAGCCGACCAAGCTACCGTGGACAGCATCAAGTCTGAATTGGATACGGCTGTAACGAACCTTACAGACGTAGAAAACCGTTTGGTGGAAGTGGAGAAATGGATTAAGAACAACGGACAGGAATTGGCTAAACTGACTGCAAACGTAAGCCAGATCAACAACCTGATAGCTAAAATCAGCGAAGAAGCGGCTACGACCATTTCCGACCCGGCCATCTTGGCAGCCATCAAGGCATTGCCCACCACGGTAAGTTCGCTTACCACCCTGCAACAACAAATCGGCAAGGAAACGGAAGCCGGAAGCATCCTCTACCGTCTGGCCGCCCTTGAAGAATGGAAGAACACTATCGTGACCGAATTACTGACCGGCACGGGATACAGCAGCTTTGCCGACATTTGCCAAGACATCAAAGAGCTGCAAGAAGCATTGACGGGCAGCGGCAGCGAAACTCCGGGCGTAGACCCGAGCGACCCGGGCTTGGTTGAACAATTCAACGCACTGAAAGCCGAAATGGCCAAGTTCGACATGATTCAAAGCGTGGTGTACATCCCGAACCTTACTTCTACCGAAGAAGGAGGCTATTTGTTGAAGTCTTCCGTGCTGAAAGTGTACAACGAAAAGAGCACGAATGAAGACAAATACGATGAAGTGGCACAGGGAATAAAGACCAACACAATCAGTTTCCGCGTGTCTCCGGCCTCTAAAGCCAAGGATTTCGACGGAGATAATCCTAAATATACCTTGACCTTCGACGGCGAGATAATCACCAAGAAAAGTTTCCCACAAGTGAAGACGGTAGGAAAACCAAAAGTTAATGAAGAATCTGGTATTATCACATATTCCGTAGAAACGAAAATACCTGAAAATGAAGTATGGGCTGTTTGCGCTGTCATCAAGGCTGTGGAACAACCTGCCGCAGAAGGAGAAGAAAGTACAGGCGTAAAGGACAACACCGACCTGACCACAACTTACTTCACTGCTACGACAGTGGAATATAAAGTGGAAACCATTGCTGTCACAAATGACAATCAAGACAAAACAACCATGCCTTACATGAATCCGGACGGTAGTGATAGCAAGGTGGATTATACCGTAAACCGCAAAGTCGTAGGTTACGATAAATCTAATGAAGTAATCGTAAAAGACATGGTTGCCGACTTCGGTGTTCCGACTACAATTTCTTACGAGGTATCCACGTTGACGAACACCGACACGAGCGACGACAATTGGTTCAAGGAAGAAAACGGTGTATTGATTGTACAGAAATCGAACGCTATGATTGGACGTGAAGTCACGGTTACCCCCAAAGTCCAGTTTGGTTCAATCGAAATGAAAGCACCGTCATACGAAAAAATAACCGTTACCCGTCGCGTTGTAGAAGTTGATATAAATGAACCCAGTGCTCCTAAGGAACTGACATGGAACAAGGACATCCAGTTCATTGCCCTGAGCAGCGACGAAATGGACGAAATCATCAAAGCGACCGAACTGTCACGCGGTGACTTCATGGAGCTTATCGATGAAAACGAACCGGCAGACTTGGCCAAGTTGTGCCTGATGACCGGTAAAGACATCTTGGAAAAAATGCCTGCAGCAACCGACAAGGTAGCAAACGACAACACGCTGTACATCGTCGTTCCAGCCCAAATGAATACCGGTGAAGCCAAGAAACTCGATATCACATTGAAGGAACAAAACAGCAGTACCACGCAGACCGACTCTTACATCATCCATGTAAACGTCAGCAAGATGCAGTATCCTGTCACTGTAATCGAGAAGAACCCGACCCGTTGGACAGAAGACGGTCAGACCATCGAATACAGACCGCAGATTGAATGGGCTGACGGCACAACCGACAAGGTGGAAAGCGTGGGCAACACGTTCAATGCCGAAGACTTGTTCGCCGACTATGCCGCATTGAGCCAACAGGCCGCCGACCTCGGCTTCACCCTCGTCATCAAAGCCAAGGGACTCACAAATACTGACGGTGTCAGCTACAACTCTGCCACCAGGGCACTTACTTACGACAAGACCCAATATAACGGCAAAGTCGTTGAATTTGAAATCTATTTGGACTACAACGGTACAAAGATTGGCGCAACCAACTGTAAGATCAGCGTACAGGCATTGAGCGGAACATGGACGAACCCGACTCAGATGGCCATGAGCGTCACCGACTTGTCTAAGACTTATGACGTGGCCGAAGGCGCCAAATGGGTTGATGTCGCCGGACGCACTATATGGGAAAACGGTGCCAAGGTGAAGACCGGCCAAGACGATAAAGGCAACTGGTTGTCCGACTTCAGCAAGGATCCGTTTTCGACAGCTGTATATGGCATGACTGCCCCGTCATTCCATGTCATCGACCCGAAGACCGGAGCGGCCATTGCCGACCAATATGTCAACGTAAACAGCTCTACCGGTGAAGTTTCGTTCACGGACGATGCCAAACAAGCGTCTTTCGCCACGGCTTATACGGTAACCATCCGTATCAGTGCCGATTCTCCGTGGGGCGCAATCACGAACATGCCGGACGACCATGTAGACATGACGTTCACCATTGCACAAGGTGCAAAATAATGACAAAAAGAGAAAGTAATCTCATAAAAAGCCTTGCCCGTCCGTTTTCTCTCCATCTACGGACGAAGTAAGGAAGGTTGGTCAGAGACGGTCTCCGCGAGGAGGCCGTCTCTTGTATTTATAACACTACGGACAGCCGCGCCAGATAATCATAATGTTCCCCGTCCTGCAACCGTTCCGCACGGAAACCGTTTTCCTGTGCATAGTAGGCCAAAGTGTCGAAGTCCACATAGAGCCACGGGAAAGGTGCGCCTTTCACTCGCTTGTACTGCATCCGGAAATCCAACTCACCGTAGTAACCGGCATTCAGGTCGATGTCCAACGCGCCGTCTTCGTCTTCATAAATATAGCGCAAGTCACTGGAATCCACCAACACGCAACCGCCGGGTGCCAACAGTTGCTTCATGCGCCGGAAAAACAAGGGCATGCGTTCCAACCGCCCGATGATGCCGGAACCGTTCATCAGCATCAGCACCGTATCGTAACATCCGGCGAAAGCCTCGTCGAAGACATCCGCCTCCCAAGCCTGCCTCACCCCACGCCGACGCATCACGTCCACCGACAACGGCGAGATGTCCACCGCCGTCACGTCTAACCCGCGCCTTTGCAAGGCCAGGCTGTGGCAGCCCGCCCCGGCACCGACATCCAATACCCGCCCGCGACACAAGTCCAAAGCTTTCCGTTCCAATGGCGGCATATCCTCCTCTCCACGGAACAACGTGCCGACCGGCATCTCGTCTTCGGCAAACTGTGGGGAGAACACCCGCAGGCGACCGACCCGGCCTGTCTCATAATAGTCACGGATGGCCTGCCCCATCGGGTCGCATCCGTCTTCCAACAATCCGTTCTTCATATTTTTATGTCTTGGCAGCGTAAAGATACGACAAATATCCTCGCCGCTATGCTTATTTGCATTATCTTTGCAGTCTATAGGCTGTACGTTTTTATGGAAACAGACCGTAACATATACATCAAAAACATGGTGTGCGACCGTTGCGTCATGGTCGTACGGAACGTACTGGAACGTCTCGGACTGACACCCTTGTCGGTCGAACTCGGACGGGCCGAACTTTCCGCCCCTCTCGCGGAGACCGCACGCCAAACCCTGCGCGAGGCCCTCACTCCCTTGGGATTCGAACTGATAGACGACCCGCGCATCCGTACCGTAGAGCATATCAAGCGTCTCATCATCGAACTCGTACACCATCAGGACAACTGCCTGCGGACAAATCTGTCGCAATACCTCGCCACGGAGTGCCGCCACGATTACGGTACGCTCAGCAAGCTGTTCTCCGAAACGCAAGGCACGACCATCGAAAAATACTTTATCGCCCAGAAAATCGAACGCGCCAAGGAACTGCTGGATTACGGTGAACTGACCCTCAACGAAATAGCCGACCGGCTGAACTATTCAAGTACCGCCCACCTCAGTGCACAGTTCAAGGCACAGACCGGATATACTCCACGGCAATACAGGCAACAGAAAGAACGGGCACGCATTCCGTTGGATAAAATATAACACTCACACCAAAACATATAAAAAGAAGCCATAATTCTGTAAGACAGTTTGCAGACCCTGTACTTATCTTTGTACCCTACAACCATAGATACGATAAACACAATGGACACAATACACATAGAAAAAAGGACGTTCCCCGTATTGGGGATGAGTTGCGCCGCCTGCGCCGCACGGGTGGACAAGACCCTCAACGGACAACCGGGGGTGCGCACGGCCTCCGTCAACTACGCGGCGTCCACGGCTACCGTGGAATACGACACGGCACAATGCAGCCCCGAACAACTGAAAGCGGCTTTGCAGGCTGCGGGTTACGATCTGTTGGTGGGCGATGACCGCAAACTGTTGGAAGACCGGGCGGAACAGGCGCACGACGAGAAGTACCGACGCTTGCGGCAACGCACCGTCTGGGCCATCATCCTCGCCCTGCCCGTGGCCGTCATCGGCATGTTTTTCATGCACATGCCATACGCCGACCTCATCTCATGGGCATTATCCACCCCCGTCGTCCTCTGGTTGGGACGGGATTTCCACCGCAACGCCTGGCGGCAACTGCGGCACGGCACGGCCAATATGGACACCTTGGTGTCGAACAGCACGCTCATTGCCTACGTCTTCAGCCTATTCAACATGCTCTTCCCGGAATTCTGGACGGCACGGGGCGTAGAACCACACGTCTATTTCGAAGCAGCGAGCGTCATCATCGCCTTTATCCTGCTGGGACGACTCTTGGAAGAAAGGGCCAAGGGCAACACATCGACGGCCATCCGCAAGCTCATGGGGCTGCAACCCCGTACGGTCACCATCGTGGACGACCGTGGAGAAACACATGAAATCAGCATCGACAACCTGCAACGGGGGCAAACCGTCTCCGTCCGTCCCGGCGAACGGATTGCCGTGGACGGCACCATCGTCTCGGGCAGTTCGTACGTCGACGAAAGCATGCTGAGCGGCGAGCCTGCGCCCGTAGCCAAACGCGAAGGGGCACACGTTTTCGCAGGCACCATCAACCAAAGGGGGGCGTTCCGTTTCCGTGCCGAAAAAGTAGGAGCCGACACCGTACTGGCTCACATCATCCGCATGGTACAGGACGCGCAAGGCAGCAAAGCCCCCGTGCAACGGTTAGTAGACCGCATCGCGGCCATATTCGTACCGGCCATCATCGGCATCGCCCTCCTTTCATTCGCCTTGTGGTGGGTACTCGCCCCGTCGGACGGTTTCACGCACGGCCTGCTGGCTTTGGTCACCGTACTCATCATCGCCTGTCCCTGTGCGCTTGGACTGGCCACGCCGACAGCCATCATGGTGGGCATCGGCAAGGCAGCCGAACACGGCATCCTCATCAAAGACGCTGAAAGCTTGGAAACCGCGCGGAAAATAGACACCGTCGTATTGGACAAGACGGGCACGCTCACCGAAGGGCACCCTATCGTCTCGGGTATCTTCTGGGAAGAAGACGGTGCGGCAAATTTGTCCGATATCCTTTACAGCATCGAAAAACGTTCGGAACATCCTTTGGCAGAAGCCATCGTGAAGCACATCCAGGGACGGGAAGTCCCCATCACCGGTTTCAAGAGCATCACGGGTTGGGGCGTGAAAGGATGCCATGGCGGCAAGACGTACTTCGTAGGCAACCGCCGCCTGATTGACGAACACCACATCAGCGTCAGCCAAAGACTGAACGAGATGGCCGATTGGATGAACAAAACGGGAGCCACCATCGTCTATTTTGCCAATGAAAAGGAGGTGCTTGCCGTCATGCCCATAGGCGACCGTATCAAAGAAACGGCAATCGGCATCGTGGCGGAACTGGACGAAATGGGCATAAAAGCATGTATATTGTCGGGCGACAGTTCCTACGCGGTAGGCAACGTGGCCACCGCTATCGGCACCTTCTATTACCAGGCAGAAGCAACCCCGAAAGACAAGGTAGCCTTCATCGAAAAGCTACAGCGTGCCGGACGGAAGGTGGCCATGGTGGGCGACGGCATCAACGACAGTGCCGCCTTGGCCCAAGCCGACCTGAGCATCGCCATGGGACGGGGCAGCGACATCGCCATGGACGTGGCGCAAATGACGATTATCTCGTCCGACCCGTCCAAGATTCCGGATGCCATACGGCTGTCCGCACGCACCGTGCGCACCATCCGGCAGAACCTGTTCTGGGCTTTCATCTATAATATAATAGGAATACCCATAGCCGCCGGGGCTCTCTACCCCCTTTGCGGCTTCCTGCTCAACCCGATGATAGCCGGGGCGGCCATGGCCATGAGCAGCGTATGCGTCGTGACGAACAGCCTGCGGCTGAAACGGGTCAGGCTACAACATGAAGAAACCGAAATTTCAAAATTCTATGCAAAAATGAAGAAAGAATATAAAGTGGAAGGCATGATGTGCGACCATTGCCGCGCACATGTGGAAAAGGCATTGAACAACATCAAGGGCGTGAACGCCATTGTCACCTTAGACCCTCCCGTGGCCGTCATCGAATACTCAGGAGACGTGATTCCCTTGGAAGAATTACAGGCCGCGTTGGCCGGAGAGGGTTACAAAATCTCGGAAATGTAAAGGAAGGAGGAAACCATGCAGTTAGACAAGCTTTGTGTGGCCTACTTCTCGCCCACGCACACTTCGATGAAAATCGCACGCGCCATCGCCGACGGCACGCGCATCGCACGCCGTGAGGAAATCGACCTGACCACCGACCCTGACGACACACCCGTTGCGGTACGCAATGCCATCTGCATCGTGGCCGCCCCCGTCTACGGGGGACTTGTGGCCCCGGTAGCCGTCCGGCGCATCGCCCGCCTGCGGGCGGAAAACAGCATCGCCATCCCGGTGGTGGTCTATGGCAACCGCGACTACGAGGATGCCTTGGTACAGCTCCGCGACCTCCTGCACGCCCAAGGGTTCACGCCCCTCTGCGGCGCGGCATTCGTGGGCGAACACTCCTACAGCCGCCCAGGCATGCCCGTCGCCGAAGGTCGTCCCGATGCCGCCGACTTGCAGAAGGCCGCCGCTTTCGGGGCGCAGGCATACGGCAGCCTGTTGCGCCAACTGGACTTGCAAAACCCTCCGGCCACGGATGCACGCGACTTCGCCCTGACCTACGACAGCCCGTTGGAAAACCTCGTGACTGCGCCCGCGATGAAGGGCAACGTACCCTACAAGACCCTTGGCCCCTCCACACCGCAAGCCCCGGTGGTGAATGACAACTGCTATGGTTGCGGAGAATGCGTGGACTGGTGCCCCACCGGTGCCATCACCATAGCCGACGGACGCTCTGCCACCCGTGCGGACTTGTGCACCAAATGCTGTGCTTGCGTCAAGTTCTGCCCCGTAGGCGGACGCACTTTCGACACCCCTTATACTGCCATGTTGCACCAGAACTTCAGTGCACGCCGCGAACCGGAATGTTTCGTCTGACAAAATGTCAGACCAACCTCACGAGAATCGTCTATCCGCCTCTTTATTCGGGCGAGGTGACAAAAAACGTCGGCATTTCAAGCCGACGTTTTTACATTTCGCAACCAGAAGCAAGGTTTTCACTTACAAAAAGGCACCCTCTTCCCCCCGCCATGCGGCATATCCCGCATGCGAACAATATCCGTCAGCCTTTTCCCGTGACAAAAAGCATGAGGATTTGGCGCACGGAAATCCGTCAGATAAATCAAAAAAAGCCCTTCTGCCCTCCCTTTTACACCGTTTACCGGCCCCTTTTCCACTGCACGGAAGACCGTTTCCGGCCGCCAAGCGGACAACTCCATTTTTTTCTACGCCAAAACTTTTTCCGCTTTCAGCCAAACGAAATTCCAATCTCAGGAGATTGAAACCCCGAATTCAAAAGAAATGCGTCATAAATACATAAAACGGGACTTATCCTGATTTGAATTTAACATTTCCTCTCTATTTGAGCCTTTTACGACCCGTCGATTATGCGTAAAAGGCTGACATATTGTCAGCACTTCACGTCCTGCCTCGTCCGCCTTATTTTCCCTTTCCCATCTTTTTTTTCTCAATTCTGTTTGCGTTACCAATAGTTTTATTTAATTTTGCCGCACCTAATCATTTACGAATTAATACCAAGAAAATTAGGAATATGGAAGCTGTATTCGGTTACATCATCGGCCTCGGGGCCGCAGTCATGATGCCCATTATCTTTACCATACTGGGCGTCTGTATCAAAATCAAGTTCGGAAAAGCCTTACAAAGCGGCCTTTACGTGGGTGTCGGCTTCGTGGGATTGTCGGTCATTACGGCGTTGCTCACCAGCAGCCTCAGTCCTTCGCTCTCGAAAGTGGTGGAGATTTACGACCT
>ULMS01033278.1_pt1 | contig 10385 bp, 6 predicted proteins | sample 1951721 | NCBI WGS metagenome assembly ULMS01 (sample SAMEA4835557, study PRJEB28245) | human gut metagenome | biome: gut microbiome; material: fecal sample | place: Denmark | collected 2008 | reverse complement strand
TTCTGAGTCTGCTTGTTAGGATCCATGATGAGCTGCACAGCAGAATTATTTTTTGCAGAGTAAGAAGATGTCTGCACACCAGTATTCGTAAAGTTGTTGCTCAACCAGACGAAAGGAATACGACCAGTGAATACACCGATACCTCCACGAAGGATATATTTGCGGTTTTTCTCAATATCCCAACGGAAACCTACACGAGGGCTCCACATTGGTGTACTGGCAAGTTTCTGATTGGTCTTGAAACCATATCCCTTACCTGCTGCCCACTCATTGAACTTAGCATTCTCGGCAGGAGTATCAAAGAACAGAGGCATATCCATACGGAGACCATAGGTGAGCTGGAAGCTGTCTGTCACATCCCACTTGTCCTGTACATAAAAGCCCAGCTGAGCTGCGCTAAACTCTGGTGCCCAACGAGGATTACCAGTCACCTCAACATTAGCCTGTGTGAAGTAGAAGTTCTTGATATACTTACCATCACCTCCAAAACCATCGGCTCCACAACCTTTATAATAATCCAGAAAATCGTCAGAAGAATCAAAATAATAGCATCCATAGAGATTCTGAAGGAAGAGGTTAGAGAACTTGTAAAGCTCATTATGTGTACCGAATGTCAGTGTATGATTACCCTTGTACCATGTAAAGTTATCTTCGAGGGTATAAATGTCCTGTTTCAATCCATTAGCCATTGAGGAATATTCATTACCGATATTCATGGTACCATTTCCTACCTTATAGATAGTGATAGATGGTGCAGGCTGACCAGAAGTACGCTCATCACGAACACTAACGTAAGATACACGTGCCTCATTGCTCAGGTTTGGAGAGATGCGGCTCTGCAACTCTGCTGAGAAAGAATGAGTTTTAGATTTGAAATCATACAAGTGGTCGGTAGTATTCAATGTAGCAATACCACCCAGACCAAGCGTCTGCTTAGCATCAACATAACTCCAACGTACAGAGAACTTGTTGAACTCGTTGATATTCCAATCCAACTTCAAACCAGCTTTCTGGCTCTTCACGTTCTTATCCTTATCTGCCCATGAAGTTGCATAATCATACCCCTGACGGTTAGCCAAGTCATAAATCTTAGACATCAACTCCTTAGCCAAATCCGGATTAAACTTAACATCTGGAGAATCGATGGTATACTGAGTTGGGTACGACTTTTCTGAATTCTCATAGTTTGCGAAGAAGAAGAGTTTGTTTTTGATGATTGGACCACCGAGCGTAAATCCGAACAAAGTTTCCTTCTCATCATCATAAGGCTGAGCATAGGTACCATCCATATTCTTATAATGACGACCTACCAAATCCTGGTTGTTTCCATAGAAATAGCCACTTCCATGGAATTCATTGGTACCGCTCTTGGTTACCGCGTTGATGGCACCACCGGTAAAACCACCCTGGCGAACATCGAAAGGAGCGATATTTACCTGAATCTGGTCAATAGTCTCCATAGAAACAGGCTGAGATCCAGCCTGACCGCCATTACTGCCATTAGCAGTAAGACCGAACACGTCGTTATTCATCACACCATCAATCTGGAATGAATTATAACGGTTGTTCATACCGGCAAATGACATAGAACCAGACTGCCCGTTTGTAGTAAGCTGTGGATTCAGGCGAGCCACATCCGCAATACTGTGCGAGATAGAAGGCATATCAGCTATCTGCTGAGCATTGATACTCATGGCCGCACCGGTCTTCGTACCATTCAGACCAGCCTTACCCGAAACAACAACCTCCTGAAGCTGCTTGGCATCTTCCTGAAGAGAGCAAGAGAGATTTTGGCTTTCACCCAAGTTCAGACTGACATTGTTGAAAACCTTGTCCTTATATCCGATATAAGAGATACTTACCTTGTAAGGACCACCTGGACGCATACCCTGAATAGTATAGCGACCATCTACATTTGTTACAGCACGATACACAGTACCAGATGGCTGGTGTGTAGCAGTAACTGTAGCACCAATAACGGTTTCGCCATTGGAAGAAATCTTACCACTAATGCCTGAAGTGGTAATCTGAGCCATTGCAGCGTTCACCGTCAGGATGAACAAAGCCAGAAGTAAATGCAATCTTTTCAGCATACCTTTTTTAAAAAATTAATTAATAATACGGGGGAATAGCCCCCAAATATCTATTACGGGTGCAAAATTAAACAAAAAATTCGATATAAGTGTTACAACAGCATGAAAAAATGTGTTTTATAACATAAAAAAAATCTGCGTTAAGCAAATAACGCAGATTTCCTTTAATTTGTTATTTTATAACGGGGGTTTGCTTATAGTTTTTTCTGGAGGCTAAAAGCGGGGGACTGAGCTTTTATGACAGGCGATGGAATCGTCTGGAACGGAGGCTAGGCTCCCTTACACCTAGCTCTTAACTTACTTCCTTGCTCTTAACTTACACCTTGCTGCTAGAGCGAGGGCTAGGTGCCTTACTCCTTTCGCTGCCAGATGCTCATTACCTTGCGTCGGATGGCTACGATGTTCAGGATAGAAACTATCAGGAACAGGAACAGACCCAGGGCGATGGCTGGGAGCATGGTGCCCTCGTCGATATCAGGGAAGAGGGTTTCGATGAAGCCCATGTAGTAATCGCGAAGGAAGAAGAGGAAGATCCACGCGATGATGAGTACCACGATGTTCAGCGCGATGGTGAGCACCTGATATGGCTTAGCTACATTGTTCGGACTGTAACCTATCAGAAGAAGATTCTCCAACTTAGAAGAATTCTTCTGTACCAGCAGATAGATGCTGAGCATCAGAATGTAGAAACTCAAGACAGAGATAACCAAACCGATAATCATCACCATCGATACCATCATGCGGAGGAAATAGGTAGTCTTCTCTGCATCCAGTTTGTCTGTCTCTACCTCATAACCATTATCATCCAGGTATTTAGTGATGTTCTCGTCTCCTGGGTTTCCTACCTCTACGATGAGGCGGTTAGGATCGCTCTTCTGGTTTGGCGCAAATTCCTGGTTACTCCAATCCATGAATGCCTGTGGAACAAGGATGGTGTTGAGTCGCGAAGAGAAACCGATTACCTTTCCCTTGAACTGCTCTTTCTTGCCACCAGCCTGAATCTGGATATTGAAATCAATCATGCCCATCAGTCCATCGCTGATTTTAGGGAGCGAATGACTCTGGGCGAAACCGAAGTTATACATATTAATATAGGTACGCGGGAGGATGATTGGCACCTCCTGAGTTCCCGGCGTATATTTCCAGTTCTTGAGCGGCACATCAACAAAACCGTCAGGCACACTCTCGAAGAATAGTTCGCTATTTAGAACGTTCACGCCGTTTACACCCATTTGGGCATCTACCTTATATTCAGTAGAGGTGAATTTTCCTATTTTCTTCACAAACTTCTGGTCTCCTATTTCATCGATTTCAGAACCCGAGAAGATATTGGAACGGCCGCTGATGGTATTTCCCATACCTATCTTCTTGCTCATGATGAGGTAGTCGGCTTTCATGAAACTGTCTTCCTGAGTGAAGACAGGCAGCACGTCCTGATAAAACTGGAAGCCGAAAAGAACGATGAGCATACCGAAGAGATTGGCGAAGGCAAAGCCCGCAAACTGAGGTATGCTGATATGCTGACGCAATAATTTCCAAACGAGATTCATTTTAAATTTTAAATTTATAATTTATAATTTTCAGTTTATAGCAAACTTGCTATTAACTATAAACTATAAACTGTCAACTATTAACTTTACTAAAGTTTAAACACGTGCTCGTAGGGCAAGCCCATGTGCTTACCGATACTGGTTACAATGACGCCAGCCCCCTGCTCCTTCGCTTCGGTCATCATGATATCTGCCATGATGCGCGAATTGTTGTCGTCGAGGTGACTAATAGGCTCATCAGCCAGAATGAAGTCGAAAGGCTGACAGAGCGCACGCATCATTGCCACACGCTGCTGCTGTCCGAACGACATTCTGCCGATTTTGGCATCTACCTTATCAGCAATACCGAGCATCTCAAACCATTTAAGAATCTGCTCACGCGTCTTGAATCCGATTATTTTGTTCTTAATTTCTACATTCTCCAGGGCAGTAAGCTCAGGGAAGAGACGGAGTTCCTGAAAGAGATGGCTGATGTGCTTTTTGCGCATCTCTACCCAGTCTTTCACCTTGTAGTTGGCGGTAACATCATTGTCGAACATCACGCTTCCGCTGTAGTCGTGACGATAGCCGAGCACATAGCTGCAGAAAGTACTCTTTCCGCTGCCACTCTCTGCCTCGATAAGATAAAGATGACCTTTCTCGAAGGTAACATCCTGCTTCCATATCTCCGAATCCAGGTCGTTGCGCTGGGCAAAAACCTGTGGGAGAACGGAATGAAGCTGAATCTTTTCCACTTTTTTTATGTTTAATGTTTAATCTTTTACCTTTAAAGTATAGACCACCGAAGTAAGATTTCCGAAGACAGGGGTGAGCAGACCGGTTACGGTAGAGATGGCATCATCCTTGCCCGAGCCGTCACTATCAGAACTCTTGGCGAGATTGATGACCATTGCCAGTTTCTGACCGACGATGAGTTTCTGAATCTTTGCATCTATCGGATGATTACTTGGTTTCACGGCATATTGCGCCATCAGCTGGTCGCTTCCGCTAAAGAACTGCTTGTCATCCGTCACACCGAAATAGAACGAGGTCTTGCCATCGGTATAGAAGTAAGCATTCTTGCCCCAATTGGCTATCTTCGCACCAGCCGGACATGAAGTTTTCCAATAATCAACATCGCCCAACCACTTGGCATGCGACAGTTTAGCAGCCATCGTCATCTGCATATTGTTATCCGTAAGCGAAGGCAACACGATAGCCATATCCCCATCCACACTACGGATGATATTATCCATATCGATAGCCTGGTTGATACCCATCAGGAGGGTCTGAAGGCTGCGGTTGCTCTGCATCATCGGTAGGAACTGCTCGCCCTTTACGTTCATGAAGATACCCGCCAGGGCATCAGCAGGCATCGACTTGACGTAGCTGCCTTTAATCGGACGATAGGTTTGAGCCGCCTTCTTCAGGGCCTCATATATTTCTTTATTAAAGGAGAAGGTTTCTCCCTTCACCTGCAGGATACCGTCTTTCACGTCCATCTCAGCAGCAATCACTACCTGCGAAGGGTCGGTATCCTTAGGCGTGCCAAGGGTAAATGGAGCTACGAACTTCTCCGGCAGCGCCTGAGCCTGAGCCACCATAGCCATAGGCGAAGTGATGGTTTCCAGTCGCTCGAACATAGGCGATGCGGTAATACCTTCGTCCTCATCAGCCTTCAGATATTTCACCATCTGCTGCTGGAGCTGGGCCTGCGCATCGGCTACAACCGGTCCCATAACGAGGAGTGCCTGATCAGAAAAGCCGACCAGCCACGAATTTTTCAATACAGAGAAATGAAAGCCTTTGCGCTCCTTCACCTCTGTAGCGATATGCTGTTTGGCAAGCGAAGCAAGCCAGTCTTCAACATCGCCCTCATCGCTCACCTTGGCACAAAGTCCGAGGTTGCCATCAGCACTCTCAAAGAGGAATATCTTCTCTGAGATGTCGATGCCACACTTCGATGCATCCTCAACGTGCAGCAGAGACTTTAGCATTCCCGCCTTGTCTTCATCGCTTTTGCCGGATGCCATCTGCTGCATGTCAACAGAGATGAGCGCAGTACTTTTCTTTGGAATGGCATTGAGATAGTCAGTGCCCGAGCATGAGCTCAGCAATCCTAATACGACAGCCAAGCACATGAACATCAAACTCTTATACAATCTTTTCATCACACTAGTAAATATTATAAAGCTCTTGCCAGATGGCACATGTTGACAGCCACCAATCCTGCTGTTTCCGTACGGAGGCGACTGGTGCCAAGCGAAACACTCTCATATCCGTTTTCCAGGGCCAGTCTCACCTCATCGATAGAGAAATCGCCCTCAGGTCCTACCAGCACGGTGATGTCATCAGTACCCTCCTGGTCTGCTCCGGCAGAATCATCAGCTGGGCATGACTTGGAAATCTCGGCAAAAAAGTCTTTCTTTTCTATCTCCTCATAACAATGGCAGATAAACTTTCTGCCATTGCGGGGAGCCGTAATAAAATCTTTAAAGTTCTGCAGTTCGTTGACTACAGGTTTCCAAGCCTTGTGGCTCTGCTTGACGGCAGAAACCACAATCTTGTCGATGCGGTCTATGCGGATGACCTTGCGTTCAGAGAACTTGCAGTTGAGGAAAGAGATTTCATCGAAGCCGATTTCCGTAGCCTTCTCTGCCATCCATTCAATGCGGTCCATCATCTTTGTCGGGGCGATGGCCAGGTGAACGTGTCCTCGCCAGGCAGGCTGCTGCGGCATAACCTCCTTCACCTCATAGATGCACCGTTTGTTGGTAGCCAGCGAAACTTCTGCACGGTAGAACACCCCCTTGCCATCCATCAGGAACAATTCGTCCCCCGCCTGGATACGCAAAACCCTGAGTGCATGAGTAGCCTCTTCCTGAGGCAGTTCTGTCTGTGTAGCCGCATCTGGCACATAGAAAAATCTAACTTCTTTCATTTCCTCTTATTGTTACTTTTTCTTCTTAATTTTCTGTTATTCCGCAAGAATATCCTTTAATTATTCACTTTTTTTGCCTTTGCGGCGCTCTATCTCATCGCGAATGGCTGAGGCTGTTTCGTAATCTTCTTCATTAATGGCACAATCCAATGCCTTCTCAAGCATCTGGTCTGGCAAAGCCGAAATAGGTACCGCACAAGAAGTCGAACTCATATCATTTTTATTAAAAGGAGTAGAAATTTCCTTTATAACCAGCTCTGTTGTATACATTTCTATATCCGCAGCCACAGACAGCAACACAGCCTGGTCAGTCTTGATGCTCATACGTTCATTTGTGATTTTATTCACAAGAGTAGCATATACTCCCCTCTCTGGCGTAGCATCGAATTCGAGATAGAAATCGTCAACATTGAGCCTGTCAAATAGTGTCCAAAGTACAGAGATCACATCATTTTTAAAATCAGAAGTTTTCGAATTACATGCCTTCAGCTGCTCTGCTACATATTCAGTAGTCATAATAGACAAAGCTCTTTTTTCGGCTTCGTCTACCAAACTAATAATACATGTCCCGAAAGCTTCCGGAATGCCAAAACAGGCAGCGAGTTTAAGTTTGTACAACATCATTATGTACCCTTTCTTTATTTAAATTTATTTATATTCTTACGTAACATTCTGCTTTTACTCTCGCGTTGAGTATGACCTTTTTCTTTCTTATTTCTGTTCTTTCTTCGGACGGAAAAGGACAGCAAAGGCTACTGCTACCACGAGCGCATAACCGGCAAAGATGAACCAGCAGGTTTTCCAGTCACCCATCAGGTAGCCGTCATCTGTCCAGTGGCAGTAATGGTTGATGACCATACCTGCGAGAATGGTTCCGATAGATGCTCCCAGACCGTTGGTCATCAGCATGAACAGTCCCTGAGCCGATGCTCTTACCTTCACATCACATTTCTGGTCTACAAACAGACCGCCCGACACATTGAAGAAGTCGAAGGCTACACCGTAAACGATGCATGAGAGGATAAAGAAGGTAACACCCGGAAATGCAGGATTGCCCAATCCGAAGAAGCCGAATCGCAAAACCCATGCCAACATGGCGATGAGCATCACAACCTTGATGCCATAACGCTTCAGGAAGAACGGAATGAGAAGGATGCAGAGCGCCTCGGCCACCTGAGAGATGGATACCAGGAGCGTAGCATTGTTAGCTGCAAAAGTATCGAGCATCGCAGGATCACCCTTGAAACTGGTAATGAACGGAGTGGCATAACCATTGGTTACCTGCAGACTCATACCGAGCATGCAAGAGAAGATGAAGAACATCGCCATCTCACGGCTCTTGAAGAGTTTGAAGGAATCGAAACCCCATGTCTCTACCCAGCTCTTTGTCTCTTTCTTCACGATAGGACAGGCTGGCAATGAGAAGCAATAGAGGAAGAGAAGAATGCTGAGCACACCCGATACCAGGAACTGATAATGGGTATACTGGAACTTATGGGCGTTCTCGCTCAACAGGAACGAGAATGAACCGTTGTCCCAGGTAGCACAATTCACAATCCACATCGTGAGGATGAAGCCCACGGTTCCGAACACACGGATTGGCGGAAAAGCCTTCACGGTGTCGAGCCCGTTGCTCTTCAATATACTGAATGCCGAAGTATTTGACAATGCCAATGTAGGCATATAGAAAGCCACGCTGAAGGTGTAAACGGCAATAAACATTGCCTCATTAGGAGTCTGACTAGCCTGTCCCATACCGAACAGACCTATCATGGCTGCACCTGCCAAAAGGTGACAATAGCCCAAAAGACGTTGCGGCTGGATATACTTATCTGCCACAATGCCCATCAATGTAGGCATAAAAATAGATACGATTCCCTGTATGGTATAGAACCAGGAAATCTCGGCACCCATCCCAGCCTTGCCGAGATAGTTGCCCATAGACGTAAGATAAGCTCCCCAAACTGCAAACTCCAGGAAGTTCATCACTGCTAGGCGTACTTTCAGATTCATAGTTTAATGTCTTTTTATTATAAAATATTAGCTGCAAAGATACAAATTTTCGGGTAAAAAGCACACGATTTTGAAGATTATCCGCATGAAAGCTAGCATATTTAACAAATTATGTGTATTTTTGCAGCCGATTTCAACAGATATAAGAGAAAAATAATATAGAAGCAACTGATATGTTAGTAAAATTTTTCCTCACGTGCAATAAAATCGGGGCATTCACGCTAGGTGGAGGCTACGCCATGATACCGATCATGGAACAGGAATTTGTAGACAAGAACCAGTGGATGAACAAACAGGAGTTCATGGATATCATGGTAGTGGCTCAGACCACTCCGGGCATCTTCGCCATCGACATGGCGAGTCATATCGGCTATAAGCTGAAGGGAGTCTGGGGAGGCATTGTGGGTGCCATAGGCATCGCCCTGCCTTCTATCATCGCCATTCTCATCATCGCCATGTTCTTCCAGCATTTCAAGGACAATTATTGGGTGGGTAAGTTCTTCATGGGTGTGCGCCCTGCCGTGGTAGCGCTCATTGCTGCGCCTTGCTTCAAGATGGCAAAGACGGCAAACATCAACCGCTACAACATCTGGATTCCCGTTGTCTGCTGTCTGCTGATTGCAGCTTTCGGTATCTCCCCTATCTACATCATCATCGCAGCCGGTGTGCTGGGATGGCTCTATGGAAAGGTAAAAAAGTAAAAAGGTAAAAAATATAGAGATTATGCTATTTCTAAAGTTATTTCTGATATTTACCAAGATTGGTACATTTAATTTTGGTGGCGGATATGCGATGCTTTCGCTCATCCATAACGAGACGGTAGTGAAGAACCATTGGCTTACCAATGCTGAGTTTACGGATATTGTGGCTATCAGCCAGTCTACACCGGGACCTATCGGAATCAACTGTGCCACCTACGTAGGTTATACCGCCTGCCTTCACGACGGCTATCCTACTTGGGCAGCCTGTCTGAGTTCGGTATTGGCTTCGCTCTCCATCATGTGGCTGCCTTTCATCATCATGATTCTCATCAGCCGCTATCTGATTACGCACAAGGATTCTAAAATTGTAAAGGATATCTTTGCGGGACTCCGCCCTGCCATCATCGGACTGATAGCTGCTGCCGCCGTTCTCCTGATGAATAAAGAGAACTTCGGATCACCAACCGACAATCCGTTTGTCTTCGGAGCAAGCATCGTGCTGTTTCTGGCTGCTTTCTACTTCACAAAATTCAGAAAGACCAACCCTATCCTGCTGCTTTTCATCTGCGGTATCATCGGAATGGTTATCTTCTAAACATCGCCCTGCGGTCTGAACCAACGGCCTCCAGCCGATGGGTAAGACAAGAGGCTGATGCCTTCAGATAGGGACAAAAAAAAATTGATTGTCTCACGACAACCAATCTTTTATTAACCTTAATAATCTAATACCATGAAAAACACGATGCAAAGGTACAAATAATCTTGTAACCTGCAATAGTTTATAGCAAAAAACTTCAAGAATTTAACTCTCCTTAAAAGTTTTACCATTCCAATTATATTTTCTTTGCACTTTTATTGCATTTATAGCCTTCTTATCGTCAGCAGACACGAAAGGTAAAGCCAAGCGCACTACGAGGCTGTTTTCATGTTGCAGGAGCAGAGCACTCACGATTTTGAGTTCAATTTTCCCCTTGAGTTCCTCAAACTTAGCCTCGCTCATCGTATCGGGTTTGGCAACAAGTCCGGAAGCCAGTTGCTGCAAAGATTTCCCATCGAAAATCCTGCTGGCATCCTGTTCTTGCCAATCCTGATTAAAGAGATAGAGTTC
>ULMS01015408.1_pt1 | contig 10417 bp, 6 predicted proteins | sample 1951721 | NCBI WGS metagenome assembly ULMS01 (sample SAMEA4835557, study PRJEB28245) | human gut metagenome | biome: gut microbiome; material: fecal sample | place: Denmark | collected 2008 | reverse complement strand
GAAACAGGAACAAACAAATCCATCCTCATAACGATGATTACCACCTACGGTCTAACTCCAGGAGGTTATGCAGACGATATTCATTGTCAGGTTACAATGAAAGACCTATTTCGTTTTTAACTTTTGCTTTCCGGGGTAACATTTAGGAAAATCTGTCGTAATCTCAATAAAAAAGCGAGATTACGACAGATTTTTCGTTAAAAAGTTGCCGTAATCTCATATTTTTTGTAACTTTGCGGTAGATAATTATAAAACAGATGGTTATGAAGTACTTAGATCCTAAGGCAGACCTCACGTTCAAGAAGATATTCGGCAATCATCCCGCAAGACTGATCAGCCTTCTGAACGCACTACTGCCACTCAGCGACGAGGAGCAGATACAAGAAATCAAGTATCTGCCTACAGAACTTGTGCCCCAGCTCGAAGGGGGCAAGAACACCATTGTGGATGTACTCTGTACCGATGCCAGAGGCAGGGAGTTCTGCGTGGAAATGCAGATGGAATGGTCTGATGCTTTCCAGCAGCGAGTACTGTTCAATGCATCCAAGCTCTATGTGAGCCAGGCTAAAAAGGGAGGAAAATACAGCGAACTCCAACCTGTGTATTCTCTCAACCTGATAAATGATATCTTTGCACATGATACTCCGGATTTCATCCACAACTACCGCATCGTGCACGACAAGGACAGCAATAAGGTCATCGAAGGTTTGCATTTCACCTTCATAGAACTCCCGAAGTTCACACCTCATTCCATTGCCGACAAGCGCATGATGGTATTGTGGCTCCGTTTCCTCACGGAAATCAATTCCAATACAAAGGAAGTTCCTGCTGACCTGCTTAATGACCCGGAAATAGGAAAAGCCGTAGAGGAACTGGAGATTTCCGGTTTTACAGATGCCGAACTCTGGGCCTACGACAAATTCTGGGATTCCGTAAGCGTTGAAAGAACCCTCATAGATGACAGCTACCAGAAAGGTAAGGTAGAAGGTATGAGCCAACAAAGTCTTGAGATTGCCAGAAAGATGCTGGCAAAGGGGATGGATGGTGCGACCGTGATGGATATAACGGGACTGTCGGCAGAGCAGATACAGCTGTTGAAAGCCGAGATGTAGATCACAGATATCACAATAAAAGAATGGGTCTATATGCCACGATAACAGGTGGCATATAGACCCATTCTTTTACATACATCATCTACAATTGATTCTTTACCAACTCGTAATAATAACCCTTCTTTGCTAGCAGCTCCTGATGAGTTCCACACTCCACTATTACTCCATGCCGCATTACCAATATCTGGTCGGCATTCTTTACGGTGCTCAGACGGTGCGCTGCCACAACCACGGTTCTTCCATTGTAAAAATCATACAGATGGTGCATTATCTCCGATTCATTGGTTGTATCAAGGGCATTGGTTGCCTCATCGAAAAAGATATACTCCGGATTCTTATAAATGGCACGAGCTATAAGTAAGCGCTGGCGCTGACCTTGACTCACACCATTACCCTCCATACCTATTTTCGTATGATAACCCAGAGGCAACGTGCGGATAAAACCATCTACATTAGCCATCTTTGCCGCCTGATAAAGTCGGGTCTCATCCAGAGAATCGCTGTCAAGGGCAATATTGTGGGCAAAAGTATCACTGAAGATAAAGCTCTCCTGCATCACAGAGCCTGTCACACTGCGCCAAAAATGAGGATTTATGGAAGTCAGCGGCACATTACCCACCTTGATACTTCCATGGTTAGGCTGATAAAAACCCTGCAGGAGCTTGATAAGCGTGGTCTTGCCACAGCCGCTCTCCCCCACAATCGCCGTCACCTTACGTTCTGGTATTTCCAGGCTGACGTCATTGAGGGCATAGTTACGCTCAGCCCCATCATAGCTGAAAGTAACGTGCTCTACACGGATGGTCCTGTCCTCAGGCAGTTCGGTAACCTTGTCATCAAGGTCAGTATCCTCATCGGGCTGTGAATGAATCTCATTCAGTCGCTCCAGGCTGATTTTGGCATCCTGAACAGACTGGATGAAGCTGATGAAGTCGTTGATAGGAGCGGAAAGCTGACCGATGATATAGGTGAGAGACATCATCATACCCAGCGTCATATCGCCATGAATGACGTTACGGGCTGCAATGAACGTAATGAGAATATTAGTGGACTGGCTGAAGAAAACGGAACCAGACTGCTGAAACTGACCGATGGTCAACCCTTTCACGCTGATGCGAAAAAGCCTCATCTGCACACGTTCCCATTCCCAGCGCTTCTGACGCTCACAGTTGTTAAGCTTGATGTCCTGCATTCCCTGTATCAGCTGAATCATCTTGTTGCGTTCGGTAGCCGACTGGCTGAAGCGCTTATAGTCTAATTCACGGCGATACTTCATGAAGAATGCAACCCATAATATATATAAGGTGTTGCCCAGCAAAAACACACCAAGCACGAGAAGGCTATAATAACCGAGCACAACTGAGAACACGACAAAGTTGGCAAGAGAAAAGATGAAACCCAGCGAGTTGCCCATCAGGAACGATTTTATGCGGGAATGATCTTCTATGCGCTGCATCAGGTCGCCAATCTTCTTTGTATCGAAGAAATGGAGCGGCATCTTCATCAGCTTGACCAGGAAATCTGAAATCAGGGCAATGTCAATTCGGGTATTCACATGCAGCAATATCCAGCCCCGGATAAAGTTCACGCTGAGCTGGGCGATGAAAAGCACGAGCTGGGCGATGAGGATGAGCGTGACGAAGCCCAGGTTCTTTCCATTGATACCCCTGTCAACCAACGCCTGGGTCAGGAAAGGGAACACCAGCTGCAACAAGCTGCCCAGCAACATCCCAAGCAGGAGAACCACAACCTGACGGCGGTAGGGCTTGAGATATTTGAAAAAGAACCCCAGGCTCTGCCTGTGGTTCTCGCACTCCTCCTTGCGCTTGCCAAAGTTCACTCCCGGCACCATCAGCAATGCCATACCACAGTCCCGTCCCTGCACACTGGTGCTTAGCCAGCAGCGCATGAACTCCTCTTCAGTATAGCACAACTTCTGGGAAGCGGGATCTGCGATATAGAAGCGGTAGCGCCCGCTCCGGTTCTTCTTTACCTTATAGCAGACCACGAAATGGTTCTGGTTCCAGTGAAGGATGCAGGGCAGGGAGGCATCGTGGGCCAGCTGTTCCATAGTGATTTTCACTCCCAGCGTACGAAAGCCCAGATACTCGGCTGCCTCGCTGATGCCGAGCATCGACACACCGTTGCGGGTGATGTGGCAATGATTGCGCAACATCTCTGCCGAATACTCCTTACCGTAATATTTCGCTATCATCCGCAACGAGGTGGAACCGCAGTCCATCTCGTCGAGTTGCTGATAATGGGGAAAGCCTTTAATCATAATCAGTTACTTTTTTCCGAATCTGTATCCTATGGAAATCATTCCATAACGAGGGATGCAATTGTATGTCGCCTCAGTCAACTCCTGTTCGTAAAATCCATTATCGAAATTAGTCAACTGATGGAATATGTCATAAGCCTTACATTGAACGGTAATCTTACCTTTCAAGAATGTCTTATACAAGGAAATGTTACTTACAACTCTTGTCTTATTGATTTCCTCTAATTTATAACCTTTACGCGTCAAGGAGGTCAAGTCACCGGAGAACTTAATATCCCATGGCAGGCGACATGCAAGATTAAAACCATACCTTATGTCCCAGGCTTCGTAATTAATGGAATTCAGCTTGTTTCTTGTACTATTATAGCTAAAACCTGCATTTAATTTCAACGTTAACTCCTTGTGCTGAAAGACTAATCTAGCTGTTTCATCAATGATATCTCGCTTTTTTTTGCTAGTCTGAAGACCTTCATTCATATGTCCAGACATAAGAGTTGTAACATCTTTCCTGTAAACAATTTCATTGTTGATATTCCATGCCCTCGATTTTCCCAATCCCTTTTCAACATACAAACGATTCCATGATGCCCAATTCCCTTTCACGTTCTGGGGAATTACAAGAGAGTTACCATTCTTATCATCGTACAATGAACACATTATTATCGAGTTAAGCATAAACTGAGATTGTGAAGAAAAGTTTACATCCCACTGGCGTTCAGTATTATGCCATGCATAGGTAAACTGATAATCGTACATCGATTCTTTTTTCAATCTACTATTACCGGTTGACATCACTAGCGGATGAGATGAATCTATAGTTTCAACCAAGTTTAACACTGATGGTTTGCGATAGGATTCCAATTTGTTGAAGAAATGAATCCTGGAATTTTTTCCCTGCCATTTGAGTCGGAATCTTGGACACAGATCAACATAACTCCTCGTAAGAGTAGTATCTACCGAAGAGTTACTATAACTCATATTCTTGCTAAGCATACGCACATCAAAGCCCGCTATCAATTGCCACTTACCCTTTTTATACTCCCAGTTTACCATAGGTTTATGCTCCCTGAACAGGCTGTTGGAATGATAGCTATTGGCATCATACAGATCATCCAAGGTACGCTGACGTGAAACAGACTCGTTACCCTGGGTATAACGGTATCCGATTTCCAGACTCGTATTATTCAAGAAGTTGAAATGATAAAAACCTTCCAATGTATATGAATAAGATTTCGTCTTGGTGTTATCATTGGCTACATAAGAGACAATAGAATCATTTACCGGGAGATAATAGGTTATATGACTATTCTCTCCTAGTTTTTGGTTATTGTCTGAGTATGAAGCATCGGCATGAAAAATGAGATCATCGCCCCAGGCCAAGGCTTGCGACATTTCTATATTTTCACGAAGTCTAAAATTATGTGCCCTGTTATTCGCCTTGTTGATAGAATAATTCTGCAAATAGTCAAAGGCATTTCTGCCACCTTCATCTATAGCATCAAAAAGCTGCAACACAGAAGAATTTGATGGTATATCCTTATCAAACAGCGCATATTTGTTCAAGTCATCATTTTTGCTTCTGCCATAATCCACCATAGTCTGAAACTGAAAATAGGAAATACCCATCTTCGTAATCTTGTTATTCAAACTGAAGGAAGAATTCCTGCTGTCATTTAAATTCTGAAATATTTTATTGATGTTGGTCTGAGGCAATATGCTGATCTGTTTTTTCTGCTCATCCAAATCTACGCCTTGCCATTGAGCAGCCAAATCTGTAGAAACATAAAAAGTTCCACCGGTTTTCTCTGCAATAGTACTCACGCCAACTTTTTTAGTATTCATAATTGATTTTGGGCTGTCTGAATCCCAAAATGATCCATCGCTGCCAGGCACGCTCGACTGATTGACGTTGTTAAGGTTAGCATATGCAGAAGCATTTACAGAACCTTTCATATACCCATCAAATCCTCTTACCTGCCATCTGTCATTAGTACCGACACCTGCTTCTATATTTCCGAAATTATTTTGGCTATATTCCTTTTTCAAGAGAACATCCATCACATAGTCTTTCAAGTCTGTCTTTGTATTCAGGTTGCGATTCTTTTCTTTACTCTGCTCAAAGACTTTAAGACTTTTTACCGTATAATACGGCATATTCTCCAACAAAGCCAGATTATTTCCCTTAAACAACTGTTTGCCATTTAAAGTAAGGTAATCTATTTTCTGATCATTAATAAAGATTTCTCCATTGGCTTCAATTCTTGCACCCGGCATCTGCCTGATCAACTCATCAAGCATGGAACCTTCCGGCAGGTTGAATGCGTCTGCATTATACACCAAGGTATCTCCTTTGTGAAAGAACTTGATTCTGGTAGCACGCACGGTTACCTCACCCAACTCATTATCACCAGTCAGGCTATGTTTAGGCTTAAGCCTTACCAGTTTTATAGCTGGAATCCACCGCCGTAAGACTCTTGCTGTATGCTTTAATTTGTAATTGGTCGTAATAGACTTGTAGCCTTCACAATCTACCTTTATGATATATGATTCAACCTTAGCAGGAACTTTGAAGGAAAAAGAAGAAGAAACCATATAACCAGAAGGACGGCGATTTCTCACAGACATTGTATCTATAACAGTACTGTCTGTTGACATCAATGTTACTTTAGCCTTTTCCAAGCCATAATCAGTAAATGAATCCATCACAAAGCCAATCAACTCTATCGTTCTACCAACAGGCTGAGCGACGGCTATTAAGTTCATTACACAAAAGGTAAAAACCAGCAATATTTTTAAGCATAAATGTTTCATCTTATCAATATTTAATTAATACACATACTTGTAGATTTTCTATCATATCAAATTCTGCCAGCAGCATTTTACTAAGCTCACTATTACTTTTGAGGTGAAATGAAGCAATTGACTTTTCTAATGTATCTTTGAGAGACTCTTGCATATTTTCTTCTATGAAGAACATATAATGACTAGTCAATTCTGACAAATTTCCAAGATACCTTAATATCTCATTATTTCCACCTAACTGATTAAGAAAAAGCAGAGAATCATATTTGTCATCATCCTCAACATAAATTGGCTGAGTCCAATCTACAACTTGACAATACTCTGCTATATTCATCTTTTGAGCCAAATGGAAAGCTTGATCGTTGTCACAAATACCATTAGCTAGAATTTCCATTCCAAGAAGAGCATCTAAATAAATCAAGTTATCACCTACTACCAGTACAGAAGAAATATCTAGAACTTTCATGACCTCAACAAGGCTTTCAGCTATTCTATTGTCATAATCAAAGCAACTCTCATATTCATGAAAATGTTCTAAAAGATAATAGTCTATATATTCCATCAACTTTGTACTTATTGGCGAAACCATTTTACGTGCAAAGAAGTGATTTTTATCAAGCATAAACTTAAAGTGCTCTTCTCCCAAATTAGCTGGTCGATTTCCGTTTTCTTCTCTCCACCTGATGAATCTCAAGTTATTCTCCGAACAAATTTTATCTTCATCATAGTAATTCAAAAGTACGGTATGAATATAAATTTCTTCAGATGCAAATGTATGATTCAAACGCTTTAAAAAGCCTGGATGTTCCTTTGTGTAACGTAACAAAAATGCACATGCCTCTCTTGTCATAGAACACCATTGTGATCCCAAATAAATTTTATCTGGGAAATGGGATGTTGGGCGTTTTATTTGATATTTCACCTGAAAGCCTCGCAAGAAGTTGGTAATACAATACCTCTTAGGATTTCTTACTTGATAATAGTCATAAGGCAAGAAATACAACAACCGACGATCAATTTCTCTAAACGTAGCTATTCTACAGTCAAAATAACTTTTCCCTGGATTATTGTCGAAGAATTGCAGGAAGCTTTCGTAGGGCTTTATGGGATAATCTTGCCCACTTATGATATGATAATAATCTGCATTTGAATTATTTATCGCAATATTGAGCATCTTGATTTCAGTCTTCAAAATACTATAACCTCCCCAATGCAATCTGTCATGACCACAATACTTTATTCGGTTATTGCGGTCAAGCAAATCGTTGATTACAGGCATATCAGTAGCCTTGCAATCTATATTCAAGAATAGATCACATTCTTTATGGTTCAAATATTCCAAAACCTTTCCCAATATTTGCCATTCATTATGAGCTAATATAATAAAGGCATGTCTCATAGGCATTATTGTTTTTGTGACAAGTACAAAAGAACGTTGTTCTTTACGCTATTTTCAATTTGTTTTTTATTACAATTAATTTTTTGTCCTTCTACCTGCTTTTGAATGCAATTGGCATAACATGAAGGTAGCAATTTACATTCCAGGCAACTCTCATTTTCAAAAGAAGACCGGACGAAGTAATCGTAAAAATGATTATTCGGCACAAATTCACCATCATTGTCAATTTTACCAATTGAATACTTTTCGGAAAAATCCCGGGCAGTACATTTGAATACAGACAAATCATAATTAACAACAAACTGTTTCATGTTTTCTGTATAACACTGATAACACGACAAATCAGTTAATTTCTTTTTATATCCATGAGAGACAAACAGCTCCATTTTTCGAGTTATATCGTCACCCTGCATATTACGGTCATCTTTAAATTGCCAGACAAGCTGAGGCATGACGGTTATTTTATTTCGTATATCCAAAGGAAATACGTTCACTATTTCATCTATAGACTCCATATTCTTTGGGGTATAATTAATTCTAACCGTCATGTCTATATTGGGAATCGCCCTACATAAGGCTATGATATTAGAAGTTATAACCTCATAAGAATTATGAACATCTTTTGAGAAACGAGTCTTGTTATGGAAACGTTTTCCTCCATCCAAGGTAATCTGAAATGATGTTAGCTGAATCTCCTTTAGTTTCTCTATCATGGAAGAATTTACTAAATAACCATTTGTTGTAATGGTATTCCGAAAAGCCACATTATTATTGGCACAGATTTCTTGTACTTTTTTTGAAATCGGATAGACCACCTCTTGAAAATACATCAGGGGTTCACCGCCAAACCAATCTAACTGAAAGTGTTTAATTTTTCCGTCTATTATGGTTTTCCTGCAAAATTCAAGGACTTTCGCTACATCTTCGGAAGTCATAAAACCATCATGGTGGTTTTCGTAACAATACCAACAATGAAAGTTGCAATCCAGCGTTGGAAGAATCGTCACCCTTGCCATATCGTTGGAGAAACGACGAATCTTACAATTTGCTAAAATTATATTTTCTTCATTTAGATTGGTGTCACAGACCACACCATTGGCATGCAACTCCTCCAAGATTTCTTCATCCAAAGTATCCACTTCAGAATCTGGCACGGACAGTCGTCGAAATAGTTCTTCGTCTATTTCGAGTAAAGAAGACCGCAACTGGTTATAAACAAATTTGCGGCCTTCTTTTTCTACGTAAATATTATACTTACTAACTTTCATTAGTTAACACAATGACAATGGCTAGCTCCATTAATGTTATCACCGCTGCCCTGACAAGTACAGCCATCAGACGTATTAGTGTTATTGCCACCAAGGATATGAAACATAGAATCCTTATCAACTACATTCGCAGGTTTGATTTTCTTAATTATCTGCATAATTCCAAAATTTAAAAGATTAATACTAAAAAAACTTATATTTATACTTTTCTTCCGTCAAGAGTTCCAAACAAATTTTAACCCCCTTTTTTACAGAATCCATTACATCTGTATCTACATAATCATCATTGATATTGAGTATAGCTAATACGTCAGCAAAGCTAGTAGCCCGTTTATCAACTTCTGGCAGAAACTTCATAATTTCACACAGAGAAATATCATACTGCCGTAAATAATCGACAAAAACTGATAATTTTCGAATTTCCTGTTCCGTTACTGAAGATTCAATATCAGCACGATGCTTGAAATATATTTCATCAACAGCTCTTTTTGCCATATCCAAATATATTCTCTTTTCTGAAACCATAGAATATAAACAGAAAAAACATACTACAGGAACCAACTCGGAAGTCAACATCCTATATAGTTTTCCATTTGTAAGCTCTACTATTATGTCATCTACTCTTTTCCTCAATTTCTTATAATCCTCATAATCTGTATCGGAACAGGTACATTCCATATATATAGCAATTTCTTTTTTAAGTTTGTTTTTTTGTAAATATTCTAGCATAATTTGATAATTCTCGTTTGTTATAGTCTGTACAGGACGGGTATGAACTGCCTGGACAGAATCAACAATGGCTATATCTCTTTTATTGCTATTTATCAATAAAGGCCAATGATACTCTATACCACACCAACGCACATGATCTTCAAATGTACCCATCACTGCCATAAGAGCTTCACGTGAAAAGCAAGGCATCATCATTTCAACAAAATTAGTATATCGTATTGTACACATTGGATTGTGCAATGTATGTTCATACGTATAATAAGAAGTACTCAATGAAGGTTGAGCGATTTTAAGCCTGTATTCCTTCATCAATTCAAATAACTTATTGACCGAATCTACTGAGATTTGAATATCATCATCCAACAACAGGAAATAATCATACTGTTCTATAAACTGAGGGTGCATTTGAAAATATTGAAAAGACATATCCATTTTGTAACCTTTCAGTTTACATACAAACTTTGAATCCCCAAGATACTTATTATAAGTATCGTCATAAACAAGCAAATGCAAATCAAAATTAGCAGTATCATAGCACAATTGACGATGCAAGCTTCCATCGCCAACAGACACAATAACACAATTCTTTTTTGACGTGTTTAGATTGTTAATTATTACTTGTTTATTCATCGTTTTTGTTATTTTTTAGACGCAAATTTATATAAAAAATTCAGCCCCCAAAAACTTATATTTATTTATTAACGTTTTTAACCCCGCTTAACAGTACCTAATTATCTCCTTTTCGAATTCCTATCTTTTTATATATGCTCTGAGTTTGTATTAAGGCTCAGAAGAGATTATCCATCAATGGACAATTTCATCT
>ULMS01030089.1_pt1 | contig 10597 bp, 5 predicted proteins | sample 1951721 | NCBI WGS metagenome assembly ULMS01 (sample SAMEA4835557, study PRJEB28245) | human gut metagenome | biome: gut microbiome; material: fecal sample | place: Denmark | collected 2008 | reverse complement strand
GGTGCTGCCGTTCTTTTAAGAATCTTGATACTTTCGGGTTTTCCGGCAAATTTCTTATCCGTGTTGCTTGCAGCATACCGATAATAAACCGTACTCTCATGATCGGAAGAAATGATGTCTGTAATCGAAATTCCTGATCCACTGCCCATTTTTGCAGATGTCCAGCTTGGAGAGGTATTGGTTCCGTTTACAATCACATACTGTAAAGATGAGGAAATTGTGATTTCTTCCTTCCGATAATCAATATTCGGCTTGTTCGATTCTTCCGGAATCTCCTGTCTTTGCAAATCCGCCACAAAAACCGCTTCACTGGCTGACATGGACGAGGATGCTTTCTTGCGAATATAGAGTGGTACAGACCCACCACTTTCACGAATGTTATCCAGCAGGCTTGTCAGACGAACCATACACCCCTGTCTTATAGTTGTCCATGACTGTGCATCCTTAGAAGCAGCATACTCCAGATCGAAGGAAGCTTTATTCTCTAAAGTCTCCTGTTCGTAATTGATAGAAACATCAGCAGCCTTAGGTGCCTCCTGCTGCACTTTTTCTGTCTGGAAATTTACATAGGTTACATCAAGAGATAATTTACCCTCCTTTTTAATCATCAGTCTGACATGATATTCTGTGTCCGGAGCTAAATCCTGAATAATATACTCATAGTTTCCGGAAGAACTTTCCTGAAGTGACGTTCCATTCGAGAACATATCCTCTAATGTCCGCTCATCCTCGCCGGAGGTTAAGAAAAACTTAACCTCTGCTCCGGGAGTTCCTGTTGCCTTAAGCGTAGCAGTCGCTTTTTTTTCAGGACTCGTCTTAATATCCGTGACAGTTGCGGAAGTGATACTTGCCGCATTATTATTAGAATATGTCTGAGTAGCTGGATCATAATATACCGTCTTACTGTACTTGCGGAAATGCGGGTAATCCTCCGTTCCAATCACCTGTCCCCACGTACCATCTGATTTTTCACCGTTTAATTTATAGGCAATTTCGCCGGATTTCAGTTTTTCTTCGCTTATAGTAGTAATTCCACCCAAAGAACTAAAATCACCCTGTGTTGTCTCATAACAGTTCGTAAAAGTAGTCCTACGATCATTCGGGCGCTTAGTTCCTTCCAGTTTTCCTGATACAGCCAAGCAATTAGTCACCGTTCCTTTAGTCGCCGCTCCGTTTGAAGAACTATATAAAAAATCTGTTCCTACTACAAAACAATTCTGAATTTTGACATCATACATAGCGGTACGACACAATCCACAAGTCCAATCACCTTCAAACACCAGCCCTATATTTTGTACACTCCCATGTTGAATCCTTCCCACCAGTCCCCACTTATTTGTATCGTCCTTAGCAGGTCGCAGTCCGGAAATTACATGGTAATTTCCCTCAATAGTCCCCTCGAAAGACCTAGTACCAGATTTGTCTCTAATGCTTGTCCAGTCATATCCGGCCGGGATCTTAATATCCTTCATCAGCTTCAGATTGCTCTTCTTATTAAAGTTTTTATCATCATTAAACTGCTTTGCAAACCAGAAAAGCTGACCGGCATTATAAATCTCGTAATATTCCCCCGACTTTATTGCCTTCTGATATGCATCACATGCTTCACAAAATCCATCTGCATTATAGTACTCATGACTACAAACGGTATCATCATGAAACATCTCGATTTCATTTGGTGTTGTTGTCGAAATCGTCTTACCTGATACTGTGATCGGATTGCCGCCATTTAAGCCTGGTACCGTCACCGAAATCTCTGTGTTTCCCTCATTTTCCGGCAGATATACCGTCAGATGTCCCGTGTTCGCTTCATCATACGAAATCTGCATGGAAGGAATGACCATAGCTGCACTTTGACCTTCTTGATTGCTCAACGGTTTATCATTCTGCTTGACCGTGATATCGGTTGCCTGTAATATCTGATCGCTCGTGATCACCGTGGAAACAAATTTTAATCTTGTCTCATAAAGAGGAGTTGCGGCCTTCAAAGTGATCGTTGCATTCTTATCATCAACATCATCAACGTCAGCTTCCATCTGATAAACATAGTCTCCAACCGTCACCTGTACCGTTACCGGTGTCCCTAGCGTTAATGGCTTCAGATAATTGGATGCCTTAAGTGTAACTTGATAATCGCTCACCTTCATCGTCCCTGCATTCCAGGTAATCTCTCCCACGCTGATTGTCACCGGATAAGTGCTTTCGGTGAATCGTACATCCGCAATCGTGCCCTGAATGGTATAGTTTTTCAGTCCGGGATTTTCACTTTTCGGGAAATAATCGCCGCCATTTAAGTTGACTACTGCCTGATCACTGATGGAAATGGAGCCCACCAAGGTACCCTCTACACTGGGCTTCTCTGCGACACCGATCGCATATACTTCATTATGATATGCAATGGCTGAAACCGTTCCGCCATTGATCTTAATATCACCATACTTGTATCCATCTTCGCCTATCGGTTTTGCTCCACCGCCGCCAGTGCCGATTGCGGCTCCGGGGTGTCTTCCTGCGTTCGTAACATATCCTCCATAGGCTGTCACATTGCCACCATTGATTTCAATCAGATCCACGCAGCCGTACGCTCCACCGCCAATTCCTGCTCCACCGTATACATGATTAATATCCTTGGGGTAGCTTCCATGTCCGCCCTTGGCATACACAGTTCCGCCGTTGATGACAATGGTACCGATGCCGCCCTCTACACTGCCGCCAATACCTGCTGCCATCCCGCTGCCATAAGCTTTGATATTGCCTCCGTTGATCTCAATCTTCCCCAAGGAACCCTTTCTCATGCTCGACGCACCAATTCCGGCACCTACTCCACCGGTTGCTTTTAAGCTTCCCTCTCCGCTGATCGTCAGGGTACAGCCTTCCGGCACATCAATAGCCGCACACATATCACCGCCCTTGAGCGTGTTTTCTCCCTCCAGAATCAGATTCAGGTTTGCACCATTTGCCAGTCGGATCGCCGGTATCCAGTTACTTGCTGTCGTAGCGTTCTTATCGATCGGAATCCGGATATCCAGATCCGAAATCGTGATTGTAGCCTCCACACCACTAACCAGAATAACATTGGTCGTACTGCTTCCCGTGATAGTCGCATCATTATACTGTTCCAATGTGTCGCTGTTGATGACGATACCGCCATTCGCAATATTATAAGTACCTGTTGATGCCAGCAAAGCGATTCCGCCGTCCATGCTGACCTCGATCTCCGGAAGCTCCACGCCCGCTGCCAAAATATACTCTCTCGGAAGAACCGGAAGATAATAATAGAAACCACTTTCATCTTCCCGGTTCTCATCCAGCTCCCAAGTAACGCTGATATCCGTCAGCACCGGGATATCTTCTGAGATTTCCTCATCTTCAAACTCATAATCCTCAAGAAAATCCCCGGCATTGCTGTCGGTAGCGATCAGAAACGTTCCCTGCTGGTCTTTCTGCTGGTCTTTCTCCTGAACTTCCTGTTTATCTGCTTCCTCCTCATCATTACTATCCGGCACATTTTCTGAATTTTCTGTTTCCGGAGTTTCCTCCTCATTCAGATTTTCTTTCTTTGCATTACTGCCGGTAGCAATTTCCGAGTCTTCTTTCTTATCACGGTCGTCTGCTGCCGCTTTCTCATCTTCCGCGCCCTTATCGCGATCCGCATTATTTTTCTGATGATTCACGTTCTTATATTCCACCACCGAAGCCTCGATCGTCTCCGGGAAATTCAGATAATCCTCAAAGTTTTCTCCGGCATCCGCAGGGATCTGAATATGCGCGACCTCCTCCGGTAATTCCGTAAATCCCGTGATCAATTTCAACTTTTTTGTAGAAACTGCAGCAAACGTTGCAGACGGTATGCATAACTGCATCGCCATCATTGCCGCCAATGCTGCAGATACGATCTGCCATTTCTTCTTTTTATACCTCATATCCATTTCCTCCTGTTGTCATTATTTTCTATATAGCGTGACGGTTTTGTTCTCTCCGGTAATATTTTTTATTCATACGTTTCCTCCTCACCTGATTCATTACTTCCCCTTTTTCCCTGAAGAAGCCGGGAGACTGCTTCCCCCAGCTGATGCTCTGTAACGGGCTTCACCCAAAAGTCGTCTACCTGCATCCTGCGGCTTTGGGGTTCAAATTCTGCCTGATCGCTGATCCAAAGGAGCGGGACATCCCTGCTGTAGCCTCGTATGCTCATGCAGAAATTCATTCCACGGGCCCCATCCTCCATTATCACCACAGCGTCATAAGGGCCCTCCCGCTGCATGGCATAGACGCAGAATACGCCATTGTCAAAGCGGTCTACTTTGCCAAGCTTCATCAGTAACGCCGTTTCTTTCTCCTTCTGACTATAGCTGCATAGCGCAATTCGCATTTCCATACCTCCGTTTCCTGATGGGCTCCATCGCCTCATATAGCTCTTGATCACTACAATCTATGGAGAGGAATGCCGGGATACGAAGCTGATACGCGATCAGGGCGAAGTTTTTATCATCGCTCCACCAGACAAGCGGTGTTTCCGGTGCCAGCTGCTTTGCCTGAATGGCAGCCTCCAATCCCCTTGCCCCGGTCATGGCGATGACAACCGCATGATATCGGCTCCGCCGCAGTGCCTGAGATAGCTGCTTCTCATTCCATAGCTCGTCGATGACAAGCTGTCCGTCCCCAGCAAAAAGGGAGCGCAGCCTGCTCTCAAACCATTCTGCATTCCTTAATTCCGTACAAAGTGCGATTTTCATGCTGAGTCTCCTTTCCTGAAAAGAAAAACAAGAAAGAATGTGCCTTGGCACATTCTCGCGCCGAGCGCGGTCGCTTGCGACATGTTTCTTCTTCGCGCGAGTGCGCATCCCGCGGAGCGTTTTTTTGTCATAGGACGAAGTTTCCTATGACATAAAAAACCAGACCTTCTCATCGGAAAGTCTGGTAGTATAATTAGAGTAGCATCTTGTCAAGAGAAATGCAACCGACTTTGTTTAAGACGCAGGTTTCCTGTTTAAGACGCAAGTTTTTCCTGCGGTTTTATGTTATACTAATATTGGATTATTGTGCAAAGGAGATGGCACGATGCAGATTGCGATTGTGGATGACAGAGCAGAGGACAGAGAAGAACTGTCTGTCTGCCTGGAAAATTATATGAAAAAGCATCAGCTGGACTATACGCTGACAGAATTTGAGGACGGAGAGAATTTTCTGAAAGCTGCCGCCCAGGTCAATTTTCAGCTTGTCTTTATGGACATCTATATGGAGAACATGGATGGAATAGAGACCGCCAGAAGGCTGCGCCAGAAAAACAGGCTCTGTAAGATCGTTTTTCTGACCATTACAGAAGATTATGCCCGGATGGGGTACAGCCTGTCCGCCAGCTATTATCTGCTGAAGCCGCTTTCGCTCCATCAGGCAGATTTTGAAGAAGCGATGGAGCTGTGCCAGCTAAAACCGCCCTATGAAGTGATGATACTTTCGGTTATGGCTGACCGTCAAAAGCTGGAACTTCCCACAGAGAAGATTCTATACATAGATTATCAAAACCGTATGACACGGATTCATACGGCGGAACGCGTGATACCGGTAAGCGGAGGCTTTCAGGAGGTTACTGCCGCATTGCAGAAGGACAAGCGTTTTTTGCCCTGCTACCGGGGCATTTTAATCAACATGGATTACATCAGCCAGGTTGACAGTCAGACCTTCCGTTTGATAAACGGGGAGGAACTTCCGATTGCCCTCCGCAATGGAAAACAGCTGCGGGAAACCTACCGTCAATATGTTTTCTCTGGAATGGGGGGTATCGTATGAGAATGAAGCAAATGCACAGGCGTATTCTGGAGGGCTGTCTGGCCTGTCTCCTCTGCTTCACCGGCAGTATCCCCGCATTTGCCGCTGGAACTGCAACCCCAGCCAATGCCGATGAAAGAAGGGAGAATCCGCCGGGTTTAGAAAGCGAGGCTTCGGAGACACGGAAGAGCGGAACCCCAGAAACACCAGAAGCACCGGAAGAAGTATCCCTCGTCCTTGTCACAGAAATACAAAAGGAAGACGAACTGCTCTCCCTGCCAGATTTCACCCTGCCCCTTAGAACCACACCGTCTGATGATGACCTGGAGGAAATTTATCAGCTGGCCCTTCGGTATCAAACCGTCTGCGCCACTGTAACAGCAGGTGAAGAAATCCGGCAGGAAACATTTTCTGTCGCATGGGATTTTTCGGACATTGACCAGACCACTCCAGGCGAATATACCGCAGCAGGCCGGATTGAACTGCCGGAGGGGTATGCCTTTGGTGAAGCTGTCTTGCAGGAGCTTCAGATTTCCGTCCAGGTGAAAGAAATGCCGCCTGCTGTCATCACCTCCATAGAGCAATGGTATCCTTATACGGACGCATTTGCGGTTCAACAGGGCAGCGAAACCGAAACGCTGGAAAATTTGTTTGCCTTTTCCCCTTACTATCTGGAATGCTATGCGGAAAATGGAACCAGCTACACCGCTGTGGTGGAATGGGATTTTTCTGGTATTGATCTGAATACTGTGGGACTGTACCATGCAGCAGGAAGGCTGACTGCACCGGAAAATACCATATTTGCGGATCGTGTCGATTTCCCTGAAATTTCAATTCCTGTTTCTGTTCAGGCTCCGGGCAGCCCAGACATCAACTGCTTCCTGGTTCGCAGAGGAAGCCTTTATTTTCCCTGGGTTACACCGCCGGGGAATCTGGACAAGGTCAGTATATGGCTGTCCGAAAACAGCGGTTCATGGAACCGTCTGGAAAGTGGCGTTTATGTGGGTCAGGAAATGCTCTCGATTGCTACCCGTCTGCTGATGCCGGGCAGCAGTTACCGCCTTCAGGTGGATTATGACGGCGGACAGACCGGCATCCTGTCCTTTACCTACGCAGATGAAATTGTCCTTGAGGGGTATCATGAAGGCGACCGGGATGGAGGGGATGCAGGCGGGAATCCACCCGATACCATCATTCAACCGCCTCCTGAAGATACCGACGATCAGGAAGATGGTTTTACAGACAGGCCCTCCACAAAGCCTCCAAAACCGCCTGCAACAAATGGCGGCAGAGTGGATTCCAACGATTCTGAAAAAACACCACCTGTCAGTGAAGAAAATGATCCTGCGGATCATGAACCATCCCACAAGTCTTCCGAGCCATCCTGGGAGGGAAAGGATGATTCCATAGATATAGATAAAGACGATTTCCCATCGGAACAGGCAAACGGTGATACAGAGGAATATGCGGATTCCAAAAGCCCTGATTTTTCAGAGTTCTTCGATGAAACCACCGACCGGATTTCCGGCACGCGCTTTTTGATGATGCTGCAAACAGGGGAGCAAAGAGCCGTCTTTTCCAAACAGGGAATCACCATCAACATACCAAAAGACGCCTTGCCGGAGGGCATCCAAAACGAAGATCAGATTGAAGTCATCATTCAAAAGGATACGGACGGCGGTTTTTCTTTTTCGTTTTCCATCAATGGAACTGCACTCAGCTCCCTGCCGGATGTTTCTGTCATTCTGCCCTGTCCAAATGACCCGGCAGCCGGCACATGGTTCCTCTGTGATGAAAGCGGCGTGGAAATTCCCATGACCGGTTATGACGATGCGGCAAAAGCCATCTCCTTTCAGATCAGCCATACAGGGGCATACACCATTGTGGGAAAGGAGGATGCCGTTTCCCTGGCACAGGCCGCCGACACAGAGCATAGCCGGTCGCCCATACTCCTTTTGATTCCGGCCTGTCTGCTTCTTCTGTCTGCCGGTGTGTTTTTCCTAAGGAGGAGGCGAAAATAAGATGGTATCTTCTGCGGTAAAAAAATATGCTGCCTTATGTATGGTCTGCCTGTGCTCATCCCTGTTTTTTCTTGGCCTGTATCAGTTCAATAATAAATATAGCCAGAACACAATCCAGGCGGCAAATGGGATTCTGGCGCTTTCTGAGGAAGAACTTCAAAAGTCACCGGTGCGCTTTCTGGTATCCGGCTGGGCATTTTATCCTGACGCGCTTTTGACCCCGGAAGAAATACGGGATGAAAGCCATTATATGCGCTACCTTTCCATCGGAGAGCAGACCAATTTCTCCAGCCCTGCAAACCCTTCTCCCTATGGCTGCGGGACTTATCAGATGACATTCTTTCTGCCGGAACGGAAGGAAACATATGCGCTGGAAATCCCGGAAGTGTTTTCTGCTTACAACCTTTATCTGGATCATGACCTGATCCTGCAAATGGGGGAACCGGCACAGGGGACACCATTGGTTCAAAACCGCATGGTCACTTTTCATGGCGGAAAACCGGTCACACTCACCATAGCGGTCAGCAACTATGACCACTTTTACGGAGGGATTGTCTATCCGCCTGCTTTCGGAACGATGCTGGCGGTCAATACAACCAGAGGAATCCGGTTTGCATTCTGCCTGTTCAGCTGTACAGTTACCTTTGTCTGTGCGCTGCTGTCCTTTTATTTCAGCCGCCGGATGAAACAGAAAAATACATTCCTGTTCGGACTGATCTGCCTTGCCATGTGTGGCCTGTCATCCTATCCTGTGCTTCATATGCTGGCTGCGGTTCCCATATTCCCCTGGTACACGATTGAACTGTTCTGTATCTATCTGGTTATCTGGCTGATCGTAGTTCTGCAAAACCGGATATGCAGGCCGGGCTTCCTGCCTGCGGCCATCAGTAATGGAGTGGGCGCTGCCTTCCTGGTATATGCGTTTGTGTATGGCATGATGGCTTCCCATCTCTCCCTTGGAGCGATTCGTTTCTTCTCTGCATCGGTCTTTTGTTATAAGGCGGCATCTGCGCTCTATCTGCTTATCATCGCTGTGCTTGCCATTCACAGAGGAGAAAAACGGAGCAGGCCGATCTTCTATGCTGCGGCAGCCGCAACCTGCGCCTTTATATGGGATCGCCTTCTGCCGGTTTATGAGCCGGTTATCGGCGGTTGGTTTTTGGAATGGGGCAGCTTTTTCATAGCAGCAGCCATCGGTTATTCCCTCTGGCGCGATGTGATAGAAGGATATGGAAACAGCCTGATTTTCCAGGAAGAACGCAAGCAGGTCATCCGTCAGCTTTCTATGCAGACCGAATACAGCCGTCAGGTTTCTGAAGCAGCGGCAGAAAACAGAAGGCTGATCCACGACATCAAACACCATCTGCGCACCATAGACCGCATGGCCTCTGAACGTGGGCAGACGGAGATCTGCTCCTTCCTGTTACAGGTAGAGGAACAGGTTGCGGCATCATCGGGTCACTCCCCTGCCCAGTTCTGCAAAAATCCCGTCGTAAATGCACTGATTGAATACTACTACGGCATGGCGCAGACACAAGGGACAGAATTTCAGGTGCGGCTCGATCTTCCCGATCAGATGCCGCTTACCGATGTGGAACTGTGTACGGTGCTGGGCAATCTTTTGGACAATGCCGTTGAGGCGTGCAGCCGCCAAAAGCAAGGGGTGCGCCGCGTTTTCATTGCAGGCGAAACCAGAGGCAATATGTACTTTTTGAAGATTGAAAACACTTACGACGGTCTGGCCTTGCAAGAGGGAAAAACATTCCTCTCCCGAAAGGGTACATCTGATGATCATGGAATCGGGCTTTCCTCTGTCCGAAAAATCATTGAAAGCCATGGCGGTGATCTCGATCTTGTTCCCGGTGAGGAATCCTTTCTTGTTGGAATTACAATACAGATGTAAAAACTGTTTTTTGAGGCGCATTCAGATAACATAGGCAAGACCTGATGGATGGACTTTGCCCGGAGGGTGTGGGGTATCCCGGATTCGGGATACCGTAGACGAGCAATGTATCGGAATATCCTTTTGGACATTCCGATACATTGCTCGTTGGGGGTCTCGGCTGCCGCCGCCAGAGGATTTACACATTTTCGTTTGCCGCGTATAATAATAGTTTGTTCATATACATTCATTATTTCTGCATGAATTCAAACACCGCCTCTTTCGTCGGAATCGCAGGGATTCCACCTCTCTTTTGCACACACAATCCTGCAACTGCATTTCCCAAAACAGCACACTTTCTGATTTCTTCCCATTCCATTTTTTCAACATTCTTATTCACGGAAAGGATACTGCATAATACGCCTCCCCAGAATGAATCACCTGCCCCAGTCGTGTCGACCGCATGTATCTGAAATGCTTTGATGATTTCTTTTCTGCTTTTTGTTGCCATAAGAACGCCCTGTTCTCCCAATGTAATGGCAACCAGCTTTGGTCCCATGGCAAGGAGTTGATCTGCAGCCTGCTCATAACTTTTCGCCTCTGTCAACAGAGTACTCTCTTCATCCGATACCTTCATGACATCTACCAATTCTATGACAGATCTCATTTTTTTCACTGCATCCTCTTTGCTCCTCCAAAGAGACGGTCGATAATTCGGATCATAGGAAATAAGTGCACCCGCTGCTTTTGCCATTTTTACCGCTTCAATCGTTGTACTTTCTGCCGGTTCATCTGTCAGCGATAATGATCCAAAATGAAAAATTTTACATCCGGAAATTAACGTCTGATCCAGTTCTTCTTTTTTTAACTGTGTATCTGCACCTGGTTTTCTTGCAAAAGAAAAATTCCGTTCTCCATTTTCACC
>ULMS01011699.1_pt1 | contig 10610 bp, 9 predicted proteins | sample 1951721 | NCBI WGS metagenome assembly ULMS01 (sample SAMEA4835557, study PRJEB28245) | human gut metagenome | biome: gut microbiome; material: fecal sample | place: Denmark | collected 2008 | reverse complement strand
ATCCGCATGTGTTTGAATATCCGCATGTGTTTGAATATCCGTATTCGGTGGTAGATGACGTGCCGTTCGAAATGAAAGGCAACTGGAACCGTGATTTCTTCAAAAACGACCATCCGATTGTGCTCGAACTGGGATGCGGACGTGGTGAATATACCGTGGGGCTGGCACGCCGCTATCCGGAAAAGAACTTTATAGGGGTCGACATCAAGGGAGCGCGTATGTGGACCGGAGCTACCGATGCATTGAAAGAAGGATTGACAAACGCAGCCTTTTTGCGGACGAACATTGAAATCATCGACCGTTTCTTTGCCCCGGGAGAGGTGAGCGAAATCTGGCTGACTTTCTCTGACCCTCAGATGAAGAAGGCTACCAAGCGGTTGACTTCCACTTATTTCATGAACCGTTACCGTCGTTTCCTGGTTCCGGACGGACTGGTACACCTGAAGACGGACAGTAACTTCATGTTTACCTATACGAAGTACATGATTGAAGCCAATCATTTTCCGGTGGAATTTATGACTGACGACTTGTACCATTCCGGTATGGACGATGACATTCTCAGCATTCGCACGTATTACGAACAGCAGTGGCTGGACCGGGGACTGAACATCAAGTACATTCAGTTCCACTTGCCGCAGGAAGGCGAGTTGCAGGAGCCGGACGTGGAGATTGAACTGGACGATTACCGGAGCTACAACCGGAGCAAGCGCAGCGGACTGAAAACAAGCAAATGATTCAAAACTGAAAAAGATATGACACTTTATCCGAAATTGATTATGGACGCACTGGCTACGGTGCGTTATCCGGGTAACGGAAAAAACATTGTAGAAGCGGAAATGGTGGCCGACAATCTTCGCATTGATGGCATGAAGGTGAGTTTCTCGCTGATTTTTGAGAAACCGACTGACCCGTTTATGAAATCGGTGGTCAAGTCGGCCGAGACCGCTATTCATACGTATGTATCGAAAGAGGTAGAGGTAACGATTGCTACCGAAAGCAAGCAGGCCGCTCGTCCGGAACCGGGCAAGATGCTGCCGCAGGTGAAGAATGTGATTGCGGTATCTTCCGGTAAAGGAGGGGTAGGAAAGTCTACCGTGGCAGCCAATCTGGCTGTGGCACTGGCTAAATTGGGCTATAAGGTCGGTCTGTTGGATGCCGATATTTTCGGTCCTTCAGTGCCGAAGATGTTCCAGGTGGAAGATGCCCGTCCGTATGCCGAAGAAGTGGGCGGACGCGATTTGATTGTACCGGTAGAGAAATACGGCATCAAGTTGCTTTCTATCGGTTTCTTTGTAGACCCCGACCAGGCTACACTCTGGCGTGGAGGTATGGCCAGCAACGCCCTGAAGCAGTTGGTGGCAGATGCCAACTGGGGTGATTTGGACTATTTCGTGCTGGATACACCTCCGGGCACCAGCGACATTCACCTGACCTTGTTGCAGACATTGGCCATTACGGGAGCCGTGATTGTCAGCACGCCGCAGCAGGTGGCATTGGCCGATGCGCGTAAAGGTATCAATATGTATACCAACGACAAGGTAAACGTACCTATTCTCGGTCTGGTGGAAAATATGGCCTGGTTTACTCCGGCAGAACTTCCGGAAAACAAATATTACCTGTTTGGTAAGGAAGGAACCAAGCGTCTGGCAGAAGAGTTGAATGTGCCGTTGCTCGGACAGATTCCTATCGTGCAGAGCATCTGCGAGAGTGGTGATGCAGGAACACCTGCTGCCCTCGACGAAAACTCCATGACCGGTATGGCCTTTATGGAGCTGGCACGCAATGTGGTGACGCAGACCGAAAAGCGTAATGCCGAAATGGCTCCTACGGAAATCGTACATACGCATTGATATTTAAAAAATGTAAATAAGAGCGGTGGCAGAAAATGCGCACCGCTTTTTTTATGCCCTTTCCAGGCACTTTCTTGACGGGTTGTCGGGGTTGTCACCGGTTTTTTAAACTTTCTATATACAGGTGTGGAATAACTCTTAAGACTTGTTCCACACCCCGCGTATATATACTTTATAAAAATGCCTGCCAACCCCGACAACCCGTCAAGATTCGTCTTTTTCTCCTCCCTGAAGGGCCGTTTTTCTTGTCTTTCAAAACGCCCTTGCGTTCAAATCAAAACGCACTTGCGTTTAAGATCAAACGTCCTTGCGTTTTACTTCAAATGCACTTGCGTTTCAAGTCAAACGTACTTGCGTTTTGGAACAGGCGCCCTTGCGTTTTTCTGCCGTGGATTTGTTTAAAAGTTCGAAATAGTTTTCGGTTGGATTTATATGTATGAGTTACTCTCTACGTGGGGAGTATTTTAAATATAATCATCTTTAAATTCCAGTTCCAACTGAACAGGTCCAGAACTGATGTGCTCATTCATTCCATTTTCTTCTTTCGGGTTGGATACCGACAAGCCTAACAGGCGGATGGGATGCTGACTGTAATCCACTCCTTTCAGCAGCCGTTTGGCCAGTGGAAGAATGTCGTCCAGGCGTTGGAGCGGTCGTTCCACACTCACACTGCGGGTGATTTGGGAGAAGTCGTCGAACTTTACTTTCAGCGTGAGGGTATTCCCCTTGAACTCTTTGGCTTTCAGTCGGTCGGTGAGTTCGCGTGCCACATGATACAGTTCGATGATGAGTGACATTTCTGCCGAAAGGTCTTTTTCCAATGTATGTTCGCAGCCGATAGACTTGCGGATGCGTACAGCTTCTACCGGACGGTCGTCCATACCACGGGCAAAGTTGAAATAAATTAATCCGTTTTTCCCGAACTGCCGTTGCAGCATTTCCAACGAGCATTTACGCAGGGTCTCTCCGTTATAAATACCTAAGGTATGCATCTTTTTGGCCGTAATGGGGCCCACTCCCCAGAAAGCTTCAATAGGCAACCGGCGAATAAACTCATCGGCCTGGTCGGGGTGAATGGTGCAAAGTCCGTCAGGCTTTCGGTAATCGGAGGCGATTTTAGCTAAGAATTTATTGTAGGATACACCGGCTGAGGCCACTAAATGAAGTTCCTGGCGGATACGTTGCTTGATTTCTTTAGCTATATCCACCGCCAATGGAATTCCTTTCTTGTTTTCCGTGACATCCAGAAACGCTTCGTCCAGCGAGATAGGCTCGATGAGGTCGGTATAGTCGTGAAAGATTTCATGTATCTGTGCAGACACGCTTTTGTAAACCTCCATCCGTCCCTCCACGAAAATCAGTTGCGGACACAGTTTTTTCGCTTTTTGTGAAGACATGGCCGAACGTACGCCAAATTTACGGGCTTCATAGCTGGCGGCAGCTACCACTCCTCGTTTCTCTGCATGCCCCACGGCGATGGGCTTTCCGCGTAGTTCCGGGTGGTCGCGCTGTTCGACCGACGCATAGAAAGCGTCCATATCAATGTGGATAATTTTTCGCTCGGTGTGCATGGATGGGTGTGGGTAGCTTTTCTGCAAAAAAACAAAACATTCTTGGGAAATCCTAAAAATCATTTGTATTTTTGCTGTTTGTAAAATTGTTTTGATGACTTTTTTGACAGTAAAAGACAAAGAGATATGATGAAGGATGAGATTAAGAAAGCTTGCGAAGTATTGCAGAAGGGAGGAGTGATTCTTTATCCGACGGATACCGTGTGGGGGATAGGATGCGATGCGACGAATGAAGAAGCAGTGAAGCGGGTGTTTGAAATAAAGCAGCGGGCTGACAGCAAGGCAATGCTGGTGCTGGTGGACAGTCCGGTGAAGGTGGATTTTTATGTACAGGATGTGCCTTCCGTAGCCTGGGACTTGATTGAAATGACGACCAAGCCACTGACCATTATTTACGATGGGGCACGCAATCTGGCTCCGAATCTGATTGCAGCCGATGGTAGTGTGGGTATCCGTGTCACCTCGGAAGAGTTTTCCAAACAGCTTTGTTTCCGCTTCCGCAAGGCCATTGTATCTACGTCTGCCAATATCAGCGGACAGCCTGCACCGGCCGTGTTCAGTGAAATCACGGAAGAAATCAAGCAGGCGGTGGATTATGTGGTGGATTACCGTCGGGAAGAAACCGGTCATCCCAAACCGTCCAGCATTGTCAAATTAGGCAAAGGGGGCGTGATAAAAATTATTAGAGAATAAATTTTTTCTTTCATGAAAGTTGTAGACGAGAAGAACAGCTTGCTTCAAGGCTTTCTCCGTTGGAGAGAAAGACATATTAAGGACAAGCAGTTTGTGCTGATTTTAAGCTTTTTAGTAGGTATTTGTACGGCGCTGGCCGCATGTCTGTTGAAGTTCTTAGTAGAGTATATCAAGGAATTCCTGACAGAAAACTTTGATTCTACGGGGGTAAACTGGTTGTACTTGGTGTATCCGGTGGTAGGTATTTTCCTGACCGGACTGTTCATTCGGAAAGTGGTGCGTGACGACATCAGTCACGGTGTGACCAAAATTCTGTATGCCATTTCGCGTAAGCAAAGTCGTATCAAGCGGCATAATGTATGGTCTTCCGTTTTTGCTTCGGCCATTACCATCGGTTGTGGTGGATCGGTCGGTGCCGAAGCGCCGATTGTGCTGACCGGTTCTGCCATTGGTTCGAACCTGGGCAGTATTTTCCGTATGGACCACAAGACGCTGATGCTGTTGGTGGGATGTGGAGCTGCCGGGGCGGTTTCGGGTATTTTCAAGGCACCGATTGCCGGTGTGGTCTTTACGCTGGAGGTACTGATGATTGACTTGACCATGGCTTCTTTGCTTCCCTTGCTGATTACCAGTGTGACGGCAGCTTCTGTTTCTTATCTGCTCACTGGTACGGAAGCCATGTTCCAGTTTCACCTGGATTATCCGTTCTCTTTGGAACGTATTCCATACGCCATTGCATTGGGCATTTTCTGTGGACTGGTGGCCTGGTATTTTACCCGTTCCATGAACTGGATTGAGAATATTTTCCGCCGTTACAACAGTCCGTATGTGAAGTTCCTGATTGGAGGAGCCATGCTGAGTATATTGATTTTCCTGTTCCCGCCGTTGTATGGTGAAGGTTATGACACCATTTCCCTGTTGCTCAATGGACGGTCGAATGCCGAATGGGACACGGTAATGAACAACTCTCTTTTCTACGGGAACTCGCAGCTGTTGGTGGTGTATTTGCTGTTGATTATCTTGTTTAAGGTATTCGCCTCGAGTGCGACCAACGGTGGTGGCGGTTGCGGTGGTATTTTTGCACCGAGCTTGTTCCTGGGATGTATTGCCGGCTTTGTGTTCTCCTATGTGTGCAATGAGTTTCAGTTGGGAGGTACATACATTCCGGAAAAGAACTTTGCCCTGATGGGAATGGCGGGATTGATGTCGGGCGTCATGCATGCCCCTTTGACCGGAGTCTTCCTGATAGCCGAGCTGACTGGTGGATACGGTTTGTTCCTGCCGCTGATGATTGTGTCGGTCTGCGCGTACCTTACTATTATCGTGTTCGAACCGCACAGTATCTATTCCATGCGTCTGGCGAAGAGTGGAGAATTGATTACGCATCATAAAGATAAGGCGGCTTTGACCATGATGAGCATGGAAACTGTCATCGAAACAGATTTTCAGGTGGTTCGTCCGGATATGGATTTGGCGGAGATGGTGAAGGCCATTTCAAAATCCGGCCGTAACCTGTTCCCTGTGGTAGATGTACGCAATGAATTGATTGGACTGGTAATACTGAACGACATTCGTAACATTATGTTCCGCCAGGAATTGTATCACAAATACCGGGTAGAGAATTTTATGGTCACTCCTAAGGCCTGCATTATTACGACAGATTCCATGGAAGACGTGATGGATAAGTTTGATAAGACGGGCTCCTGGAACTTGCCGGTGGTAGATGAAGACAACAAGTACATCGGTTTTGTATCCAAATCGCGCATCCTTTCTACTTATCGTCAGGTGATGGTGGATTTTTCAGCAGAATAAACAACGAAAAGAAATATGGAGAAGAAAGATTTACGAATTGTATATATGGGCACTCCTGAATTTGCCGTGGAGAGTTTGAAGCGGCTGGTGGAAGGAGGCTATCAGGTGGTGGGAGTCATCACCATGCCCGACAAGCCGATGGGACGGCATGGCAGCGTGCTTCAGCCGAGCCTGGTAAAGCAATATGCCGTGTCGCAAGGATTGAAGGTACTTCAACCGGAAAAACTGAAGGATGAGAATTTCCTGGCCGAGCTGCGAGACTTGAAAGCAGATTTGCAGATTGTAGTAGCTTTCCGTATGTTGCCGGAGGTGGTATGGAACATGCCTCGCCTGGGTACATTCAATCTGCATGCCTCTTTGCTTCCGCAGTATCGTGGTGCAGCTCCTATCAACTGGGCGGTAATCAATGGCGAAACAGAAACAGGTATTACCACTTTCTTCCTGAAGCATGAGATTGATACGGGTGAGATTATTGATCAGGTACGTGTGCCCATTGCGGATACGGATAATGTGGAGATTGTGTACGACAAGCTGATGCACTTAGGGGGAGACCTGGTGGTGAAGACTGTGGATGCCATTTTGGAAGGAAATGTGAAGACCATTCCACAGGAACAGCTGGCGGCAGCTACGGAACTTCGTCCGGCTCCTAAAATCTTCAAGGAAACTTGTCGTATAGACTGGCAGGCCGGAGTGAAAAAGGTATACGATTTTGTACGTGGTCTTTCTCCATATCCTGCTGCATGGACGGAATTGCATCAGGGCGATGCCGCTCCGCTGGCATTGAAGATTTTTGAAACAGAGAAAGTCTTTGTCGCACATAATCTGAAACCGGGCAGCATTGTAACCGATAAGAAGACATATTTCCAGATTGCTTCTACCGACGGGTTTGTCAAAGTACTGTCTTTGCAGCTGGCGGGTAAGAAACGAATGGAGGTAGCTGACTTCCTTCGCGGGTATCGCCATGTGGAAGATTCTTTCGTAGAGTAAAAAATTTGCAATATTATTTCGGGAGGGGTGACGGTAGAGTATATCGTCGCCCTTTTTTGTTAAAAACATTTTAATGAGGATTTTTATTAGGAAAAGGTGCAGTATTTTTGTGCATTCATCATTTACTAACAAAAGCACGATAGGCTGGATATGACAGAAGAAGAATTGGCGTCGAAATGCAAGCTGGCGGATAATCAGGCTCGCAAGGAGTTGTACGAGCTGTATGGCGGTTCGCTGATGGCCATTTGTCTTCGTTATATAGGAGATCGGGAGGCTGCTGAGGACGTATTGCATGATGGGTTTGTCCGGATTTTTCAATCCATCGGACAGTTTACTTATCAGGGCGTCGGTTCTTTGAAGGCATGGCTTTCGCGTGTGATGGTGAATGAGGCGTTGAGGTATTTACGGAAGCGCAATCAATTGGCCCAGCAGGAAGTCTTGATGGAGCAGTTGCCTGATACGGAAGAGGATGATGATGGTGCGGGAAATATTCCGCAGGCGGAGCTGATGAAGATGATTGCGGAACTTCCAGATGGGTATCGTACGGTATTCAACTTATACGTGTTTGAAGATAAGAGTCATAAGGAGATAGCCCAGCTGCTGGGAATAACAGAGCATACTTCTTCTTCTCAGTTTTATCGGGCAAAGACCTTATTGGCAAAGAAAATCAATGAATATAGAAAGAAATTATAGGCAATGAAGAGCGAGAAAGAATGGATTAATAACTTACGTAACCGGATGGAGGACTATTCCGAGCCTCTTCCTGAAGGCCTTTGGGACAAGTTGTCCAAGGAGCTGGAAGAGCCGAAGACTCCAAAGGTGATTCCGATATGGAGACGGTGGCAGGCAGCAGCGGCAGTGCTGGTCTTGTTGGTGTCTTCCCTGACGTACTGGTTCTGGTCTTCTCCAGAAGCAGACTTCCGTAATCAGGAACTGGCGGTGGAGGTGAAGAATACGCCTTTGCCAGCCCAAACTTCTTCTTCTTTAGATGAGCAAGTGGCTGAAGTAAAGCATGCTGAGCCTTTTCAGAAAGAACCTGTGGCTCTTTTGGCCAATGTTTCTTCTAAGAGATCTGCCGGAGAAGTGCCGGAAGAAATAGTAGAGGTAGCCCCTGCTTCAGTTGCATTGGCTGAACAGGAGGAACCGATAGAGTCGGTTGAAGAAAAGGAGAGTGCAAGACCGCAAGAGCTAGAAGAGACTAGTGCTGCCGAAAGAAGCCGGAAAGTGAAAGAGAGTCGTGCGGCTGACCGGGAACAGATGGAACGTAATGCCATGGCACTGAAAAATAAGTCGGATAAATCTTCAGGCTTTTCTGTGGGTGTTGGTGCTGGAAATACACCTTATAGCTCTTTGAATACATTTGATGGAATGGGAAGTTTTGTAGCCCGTTCGGCTTATTATACTTCCTCAGATTTGAATATGTCTCCGATAAATAATAACGGGCTGGCTTATAGTCAGGTGTTGTTGGAGAATGCCATACAGGCTCCTCAGACAACGGTAAAGCATCATATTCCTGTTACGGTAGGATTGACGGTAGCCTGGCAGTTTCATGAAGACTGGGCACTGGAAACGGGATTGAACTATACGTTGCTAACTTCTGATATTCGTTCCGGTTCTAAATCTTATGTAGAGGAAACGCAGAAATTGCATTATATAGGTATTCCGCTTAAACTGCATCGTTCCATCTGGAAAAATAACTGGCTTTCAGTGTATGCATCAGCTGGAGGAGTAATGGAAAAATGTGTATCTGGAAATTTGGAAACTGTGACTGTAACGAATGGAGGAAATCGTACGTCTGAAAATACTTCATTAGATGTAGATCCGCTTCAATGGTCTGTTACTGCAGCAGCCGGAGCACAGGTGAACTTTACTTCACGTTTTGGTTTGTATCTGGAACCGGGAATAGCCTATTATTTTGATGACCACAGTGGCGTGGAGACGATACGAAAGGAACATCCGTTCAATTTTAATCTGCAGCTGGGTTTGCGCTTTAATGTGACCAAATAAGTTTTTATAGTTGATTTATGAGAAAAGATGCTTATCTTTGTTGAAAAGAATCTGATTAACTAAAATAAATCGATGGAAAAAATTATGGTAGCTCCTTCCTTGCTCTCTGCAAATTTTGCTGATTTGAAGAGTGACCTGGAAAAAATAAATCAAAGTGAGGCAGACTGGTTGCATCTGGACATTATGGACGGGGTGTTTGTACCCAATATTTCTTTTGGTTTTCCTGTATTAAAGTATGTGGCGGAACTTAGTAAGAAGCCGCTGGATGTACATCTGATGATTGTACAGCCGGAGAAATTCATTCAGGAGGTGAAGAAGTTAGGAGCCATGATGATGAATGTGCACTATGAGGCATGCCCTCATTTGCATCGCGTCATTCAGCAGATTAAGGAAGCGGGTATGAAGGCGGGGGTTACGCTGAATCCGGCTACACCGGTCTCCGTATTGGAGGATATTATCACAGAGGTAGATATGGTGTTGCTTATGAGTGTCAACCCGGGATTCGGTGGTCAGAAATTTATTCCTAATACATTTAAAAAGATTGAGCAACTTCGTGAAATGATAACCCGTAGTGGGGCTTCTGCTCTTATCGAAGTGGACGGAGGTGTCAATCCGGAAAATGCTCCTTTGCTGCAACGTGCCGGAGCAGATGTGCTGGTGGCCGGCAGTTCTGTTTTTAAGGCGCCGGATATGATAAAAGCTATTCAGGAGTTGAAATATGTGGAGTAAGTATTGGGAACCTTACATTCTTTGATAGCGTACCCTTTGTTCCGGTTGACTATTTGTCTGGCAACCGGAATTTTTTTATTCGACACATGGTGGCCGGAAAATCTTTCATGGCAATATGGGGCTGCGATATGGCTGCTTTTTGTGGGAGTTTGCGGAGGAGTTTTCTGGTTTTCCCGTTGGCGGTGGAGATGGCTTTTCGGTGGAGTGGCCGGAGGGGCTTTTTTCTTGTGGGGAGGAATATCGGTACTTCATCAGAGAGAAACGGTGCAATATAGCTGGGCTGGAGACCCCGCTATATATAAAGGTATAGTGGAAAGCGTGCCGGAAGTCAGAGGGAAGACACTTCGGGCGGAAGTGCGTGTGGAGATGCAGCGGTTGTCGGGTGACAAATGGAAAAGGGTAGACCGGAATATCCTTTTGTCGTGGATGCCGGACTCCCTGTCAAGTCCTTTAGCTTGTGGTGACAGTGTTTGTTTCTATGCAAAAATTTCACGTCCTTTTTCTGAAAAGGAACTGACCGGATTTGATTATGGGGATTATCTTTTGCGAAAAGGTATTAGCGGAACGGCTTTGGCCTATGCTGGTAACTGGCGTTGTACGGGAAAGCCTCATTCTTTGTCTTTCATGCAGCGGGCAAAGGTGTGTCAGCAAAAGGTGGTAGATGTGTATCAAAGTTGGGGATTGGAAGAGGATGTACAGGCTGTGGTGTCGGCATTGACAATCGGAGAGAAAAGTGAGTTGACTCCTGAATTAAAAGCGATGTACAGCGCGGCAGGTGCCAGTCACGTACTGGCGTTGTCGGGGTTACATGTGGGGATTTTTTCATGTATTCTTTTGTGGTTGTTTTATCCGTTGGCTTATCTGAAGCACGGGCGCAAAATGCTGGCTCTGCTGGTTGTCTGCTTGTTGTGGGACTTTGCCTTTATTTCCGGATTAAGCTCGTCGGTGGTGCGTGCAGTGG
>ULMS01020448.1_pt1 | contig 10677 bp, 8 predicted proteins | sample 1951721 | NCBI WGS metagenome assembly ULMS01 (sample SAMEA4835557, study PRJEB28245) | human gut metagenome | biome: gut microbiome; material: fecal sample | place: Denmark | collected 2008 | reverse complement strand
TTTAGATGATACATCAGATTGCTTCAAGGAACATTCAAAGTTATTCTCGGAATGGAGTCATATAGCCATTGATATTCTTGAAAGCCTTGGCTTGGAAACTCATGAGGTTTCTTTGGAAGAGGCAAAAGAAAATTACGAATATGTCATAGACTATTGTGATGGTAGAAAACAGGGATGTTCTGAATGGAGAGGGTTGTTGATGGCGGCAGATCACATGGCTTCTGCTATGGAGACTGCATTTGAAATGCCGCTTGATAAACTCTTCATCAAACCTGATCTGTCTTTTTACAATAGGCAAAGTGAACTCTATCCTTTATCATTGATTTCTTCGGATAGTAAGAAAATGCATACGTTGGTAACGGCTCCAACTGGAGCTGGAAAAACTGATTTTTTGTTGAGGCGTTGTCGTGGAAGAGTTTTCTATACACTGCCTTTTCAAGCATCAATTAATGCTATGTATGATAGAATAAAGAATGATTTGAGTAATACTAATGCTCAAGTTCATCTTCTACATGCAGCCTCTAATCTGAAAGTGAAAGACGGTAAGATAGAAGAAAGTATCATGCAGCGTCATGTTGGTGCATCAGTGAAGGTCCTTACTCCACACCAGATGGCCTCTGTAGTTTTTGGAATCAAAGGATATGAGGCTATGGCTATGGATTTAAAAGGTTGTGATGTGATTCTCGATGAGATACACACCTATTCTGATGTTATGCAGTCTATAGTTCTACGCATTATAGAAATTCTTGTTGCACTGGAGTGTAGGGTACATGTTGGTACGGCAACAATGCCGACAGTATTGTATCAGAAGATACTTCAACTATTGGGTGGAGCTGATGCAGTTTATGAGGTAAAGTTGGATTCTCTGACGCTTCAATCATTTAACAGGCATCAAATCTACAAGCTCGATGATAAAAAAGAATCTTATAATGTGATAGCCTCAGCAATCGAAAGCAATTCTAAAGTTCTCATAGTATGTAATCAAGTAAAAAGAGCACAGAAATTATATGAGTCTATTGAAGAATTATATCCGGATGTGAAGAAGATGCTTGTGCATAGCAGGTACAAACGAAGCGACAGGGCTAAATTGGAAACAAAGTTGCGTGAAGACTTCAATCAATTAGAAAACGTTCCATGCATCGTAGTTTCCACTCAAGTAGTTGAGGTCAGTCTTGATATCAGCTTTGATATAATGATTACTGAGTGTGCTCCAATTGATGCTCTTACACAGCGTTTTGGACGAATTAATCGCAAGCGTACAAGAGATACCATTGGACACTACAAGCCGATATATGTCATAGCACCATCTGAAGATGATAAAGAAGCTCTTCCTTATAGTCTGGATGTTCTGAAAGATACTTTCAGGGTCCTGCCAGACAGTGGTGACATCATGGAGGAATGTCATGTTCAGGAAATGATAGATAAGGTATATCCAAAGATTGACTTTCAGAATATAGACTTTACTGGTGTGGTGTTCTTGGAAGGAAAATGGGTGTTAAAGGCACTTTGTCATCATCCGAAATCAGCGCTACTGGAAACGCTTGACATCAATTCTGCTGTTTGTATTACAGAAGAAGATAAAGACAGATACTTATGTGCCAATGGATTGGAAAGAATTGAAATGGAAATACCTGTAAGCTATCATTCCATTGCACATAGAAATCTTGATCAGCTCAATAAGGGGTCGCATCCTTTTGTCATTCCGAACAAAGGATATGATGAAGAAAAGGGATTGTTACCCGATTTGTGTAAAATAGAATATTATCAATCGTTTGAAATACTATAAAATATGATAACATCAAATATTGGAAAGATATTCCTGGATGCTTACAATGAAAAATATGGCACCAGCTATGATGCCCGAACTTTCTTTTTGGAGCAGTTCTATCCCTTGTTTTTTGATCAAAACAAGTATATGATGACTGCTGGTAATTCGCCTTTGGAAAACCCAAAGTTAAGTTGGGATGATATGATAAAGGGGAAAAAGCCTTTTGAGACTCCTGAACAAAGAAAGAACCGCTTCGAAAAATTGATTAAGAAAATCGAAGAAAGTGAAGCTGATGCAAGCATTGCACGTGGTTATGCTTCATTAGATGTTACAGCTACAACATCTGGTCAAGTGACTGATTTGAAGTTACCAAACTCTCAGGAAGAAATCTATACATCGTGGATTGGAGATGCTCTTGGTATTGGAGTGCAGGGAGGCTTTTCGATTCTTTTTAGCAACAAAGAGATTTTACTTGATATTTTTGAAGGTTGGAAGCTCTATCGTACGAGTCTTAATGAGACAACCATGCTGAAAGGAAACCAGATTAATACTTGGAATGGTCAATGGCTGTCCCATTATTATGATCCAAGAGAATATGATGCAGATATGCCTTTGGCGGGATATAGTCCTTACAATACGAATAAGGATGGAATCATCAATATTGATACCCAAACATGGACAAAGATTCTCATTGGTATTTCTCAAAAATATAGAAATGCTCAAATTTTGGGCTACATCTATAGCATAGGACAGACAAATACTACCATTGGTTTTATACCATTTAATTTGAACCAAATACGCCGTCCAATTCATCTTTATGAAAAGATATTTGGGATGAGCAATGGTAGAAATGCAGAGTCTTTATGGGGAACTGCAATTGGATTTAAAACGGCTTGTACTTATGGGGCTATAGGTATTAAAGCTATGGAGCCTAAAGGGCTTAGAGATTATGTATGTTCAAAAGGAGATAAAGTGCCGAAACAGCCGAAAACTCCTAAAAATGAAGACGAACAAATTAATTTTAACGTATATAAAATTTGGATATTAGCTATGTTGAATAATGATGAATTATGGGAGAAATCCCAAGAGTTGGCTGAGTTGTTGAACGAAGCCTCTAGTGATAAAGATAAGTCTATCAGTACCAAACGTAAAAATTTGGTTGAGACAATGCTCAATGCAACTAATAAGAAACAGTTCATAGCAGCTGCAGCAGAGGTTGTTTCATTCATTGGTAAGATAGATGAGTTTAAAGGAATCGTGAAGGAGATTCATGGTATGCCAACAGACAATGTACCATACTTCTTAACACTTTTGCGTTTCCAGTATAAGACATTATAATAACAATTAAAAATACAAGATTATGAAAGAGAATTCTTTTATTTATTTGCGAGGTCTCAAGCATGCTGCGTTCACAGTATTCTGTGTAGAGGATGGTCAGAAATCTTATTATGACCCACAGTTCAACGTAAGAGTTCCATTTGCTAGTGGTCAACAGGTTAAGCGTTCTATCCTGGAGCAACTTAACGATGTTTTAGGTGTTCAACCTTCTCCTACTGAGTTCTTTTTTGATGTAGATAAGAAAGGTGCGCTTAAAGAAGGTGAGGTCCTTTCGTCTTGTGATCCACATTATGTTGACCAACTTTTAGGTGGTTGGATGAGAACTCCAAAGGGTGGAAAAGAGAAAGCTGTAAAGCGTAGAAGTCCATTTAGTATTTCTGCGATGACCCCTTTGCATCCACTTTTGGCTGCAGTTTCTAAGGAGAATATTTCATTCGATCGTTCAGATAAGCCAAACGTGCATAAAGTTGTTGTGCGCGATGCAAACGGAAATCGTTTGACAGATGAACAGGTTAGTGACTTTTTAGAGGGTAACGATAGAAGTTTGTATCGCAAATGGATTCCAGACAATAGTCGTGCTACAGGTCTCTTTGTATATGATGTAGCTATTGATTTACGACGTTTGTTCTGTGTTTCAACTAATCAGTTGGAACCAGAGATTACATCAGATACGGTAGAAAAGTTGAAAGAAGATGGATGGAAGGTAATCACTACTTCTTTTGGTGAATGCTTGTTGATGCCGAAAGAGCAGCGTGAGCAGATTATTCCAGCTATAGCCGATGCTCTGATTGATTGGCATATTACATCCAATCAGGCAAGAACATTCAGTTTGATGGAGACTTTAGCCATTGCTATTAGTGATAATGCTAATACTTTAGCTGCAGCTATTCGTGCCAAACTTGTTGAGGATGGAGAATCTAAACCAAAGACAAAGCCTATCGTTGACGAAAATGCTGGTGCCAAGACATTTATAACTCTTCCATGTGCAAGTTATGTCGTGACAGAGACCGAAAGCGCAGATGCTTTGACTAAGGCTAAGCAGGAGTTGGTTGATAGAATGATGGCGTTTGATTACGAGAATCAGATTTAATGTAAATGATGAGGCTCCTGGTTTTTACCTGGAGCCTCCTGTTGGTTTTTCTCTATGGTCATAACAGGCACTCATTTCAACTATTACCAGCTTTGCCATCGCAAACTATGGCTGTTTACCAATGGCATCAATATGGAACAAGAGTCAGACTTGGTCTATGAAGGAAAGTTGGTGCATGAATCAAGTTATCCGCAACGTACATCAAAGTATGAGGAAGTGGAGATTGATGGTATCAAAGTGGATTACTATGATGCCAAGAACAAGATCATCCATGAGATAAAGAAATCTAATAAGGTGGATAAAGCTCATGAATGGCAACTGAAATATTACATGTATGTTTTCGAGCAACATGGAATTGATGGCGTGAAGGGCATCTTGGAATATCCTCTTTTGAGAAAGACAAAAGAAGTAATCTTGACAGATGTTGATAGAGATGACATTCAGGTTATATCTAGGGACATTATTAAGATAATCTCTCAAGATGTTTGCCCGTCTAAAGTTAAGAAAGGCATCTGTAAGAATTGTAGTTATTTCGATTTTTGTTATATAAACGAGTTGGAGGAAGAAGAATGAAAAGAAGTTTCTATCTGTTCAATCCAGGCATCATGGAACGCAGAGATAATACGCTGAAGTTCACGCCTGTTATCGTGAATGAAGATAATGAAGAAATCAAGCAGCAACCTCGATACATTCCTATTGAGGGTGTTGCGGAACTGTATGCCTTTGGAAGTCTGCGGACAAATAGCGCTTTGTTCAACTTTCTGGGGCAGAAAGGTATTCCTGTCCACTTCTTCGACTATTATGAGAACTATACCGGAAGCTTCATGCCAAGGGAAAGTCTTCTTTCTGGCAAGGCATTGTTGGCACAAACATCTGCGTACCAAAATAAGAAGAAAAGGGTAGAATTGGCTCGTAAATTCATTCAGGGAGCAGCTTGGAATATGGTTATGAACCTCAACTATTATAATCGTAGAGGAAAAGACCTGCAAGATATTATCGATACTATTAAAAGATTGAGTAATACTTTGCCAGATGCTAAGGCTGTAGATGAGATAATGGGAATTGAGGGAAATATCAGACAGGCATATTATGCTGCATTCGATATCATTCTCGATGATTTCAACATGGGATCAAGAACCAAGCAACCGCCAGAGAATGAGGTGAATGCTCTCATATCTTTTGGCAACATGATGTGCTATACAGAAACTCTCCGGGCAGTTCATCAAACTCAGCTCAATCCAACGATAAGCTTTCTGCATACTCCAGGAGAAAGGCGTTTTTCGTTATGTCTTGATATATCCGAGATCTTCAAACCTATTATCGTGGATAGAGTCATCTTCAAGGTACTCAATAAGCATGCTTTAAGCACCAGTCATTTTGATAAGAAACTCAACAAATGTCTTTTGAACGAAAAGGGAAAGAAGATTTTTGTAAAGGCCATGGAAGAGCGTTATGATGAAACATTCCGTCATCGTTCTTTAGGACGTAATGTAAGCTATAAGCATCTTATAAAGTTGGAATGCTATAAGCTACTAAAAGATATTTTAGGAATAGAAGAATATAAACCTTTTAAAATGTATTGGTGATATGTATGTGATTATAGTTTATGATGTTGGTGAGAAGCGAGTAGGCAAAATGTTGAAACTTTGCCGCCAATATTTGTGTTGGATTCAGAACTCAGTATTGGAAGGAGAATTATCTGAAGCTAAACTTCGGGAATTGCAAATGAAGATGAAAGCTATCATTGATGAATCCGAGGATAGTGTCATTGTTTTCACCAATAAAATGGGGTATAATATGAACAAACAGATTCTTGGAAAAGAAAGAATGTCTACCGATAATTTCTTATAAAGAGTTGTCGATGTGGTTCTATTTTTCCGTTTCTAGGTTCGGAAAAACCTCCAAAAGTGTTCTTTGACTTATTGAGACCTCCATAAATAGGCAGGTTGTCGTAAGGCCGCAGAAAAAATATCTTTAGGCATCGACATTTTTTCTGAAGATTTTTTGTATCTTTGCACCCGCAAACCTATTGATTCTTCGAGCATCTATGCCTAAGGATTAACGGGGTTCTAATTGTACCTTTATGGAATTGAAATACTTATTATCGTGATGAGGGTTCTTTTACTGATTGTTCTAATTGTACCTTTATGGAATTGAAATATGGCTCAGTAAGGCTTTAAACCAACAGAGAGAAGTTCTAATTGTACCTTTATGGAATTGAAATCAGTATCCTTCACTGCCTTGTTGGTCTTTATCCGCGTTCTAATTGTACCTTTATGGAATTGAAATGGAACTCAAAACACTTAGCCATCGCGCCCGCAATAGAGTTCTAATTGTACCTTTATGGAATTGAAATAGGTAAATCCTTATGTAGCTATTGCAAGTGCGATTCGTTCTAATTGTACCTTTATGGAATTGAAATCGCATACTTCTTACCATCATAGAGTACATTGCCTGTTCTAATTGTACCTTTATGGAATTGAAATAAGGATTGAAACACTTTACAAAAGACTGAATCATGTTCTAATTGTACCTTTATGGAATTGAAATAAAGAACACCCTCGGTAGAGCCCGCGGAGCGTCAAGTTCTAATTGTACCTTTATGGAATTGAAATTACTATAAATATAAACTATTATTAATTAAATCAACGTTCTAATTGTACCTTTATGGAATTGAAATTATTAACGAGACCTACATAGAGATTATCATCATCAGTTCTAATTGTACCTTTATGGAATTGAAATAAAGTAGACAGTCGTACGTCTGTCTTCATTGGTGGGTTCTAATTGTACCTTTATGGAATTGAAATTTATTATATAAAGAGGCCTTCAAAGAACCTACGGAAGGTTCTAATTGTACCTTTATGGAATTGAAATTTGGGCTTGATTACTTACTCTGTAGTAGCCGGACAGTTCTAATTGTACCTTTATGGAATTGAAATCAAAAAGCTTTTCATTCAATCTTATTGGGAGCAAAGGTTCTAATTGTACCTTTATGGAATTGAAATTTCTCTATGTATGGTTTGCCTTATTCTAAATAAATAGTTCTAATTGTACCTTTATGGAATTGAAATAATGTATTAACTATTTTGTATAACTAAAAGTATAGTTCTAATTGTACCTTTATGGAATTGAAATAAGGATAGGTTGTCTTTAATCATGAACTCCTGCTTTTGTTCTAATTGTACCTTTATGGAATTGAAATACCTGTGCAGTAAACATATGACGATGAGACAAATCAGTTCTAATTGTACCTTTATGGAATTGAAATATTGAAACTTTCGGTGCGGAAGTAGGTAAGGCGTTTGTTCTAATTGTACCTTTATGGAATTGAAATGGGTGTTAAGAACATCACGGACGTAACTGATGCAGGGTTCTAATTGTACCTTTATGGAATTGAAATCTGGTGGGGTGACATTGACAGAGACGTTCCTGGCGCGTTCTAATTGTACCTTTATGGAATTGAAATAATCAACATAAGAGATATAAGGCATAGAGGTGCTTATAGTTCTAATTGTACCTTTATGGAATTGAAATGGCATTGCGCTTGTTGACAATGCGCTCATACAGTCTGTTCTAATTGTACCTTTATGGAATTGAAATAGCGCATAAATAGCAACTTTGATGATAATTTTTGTTCTAATTGTACCTTTATGGAATTGAAATATATGCAGAAAATGACCTATAAGTTTGCACAGGATGTTCTAATTGTACCTTTATGGAATTGAAATATAGGCAACTTACCTAACATGAAATCGGTATAATGTTCTAATTGTACCTTTATGGAATTGAAATACTGATTACTCATTTGTTGCTGATGCTGCAAGTTGTTCTAATTGTACCTTTATGGAATTGAAATCTTTGTAGGATGATAGCAAGCAAACTTAATATCGAGTTCTAATTGTACCTTTATGGAATTGAAATGGCAGTACGATAATATAACCAATTAAATTACAGAATGTTCTAATTGTACCTTTATGGAATTGAAATACAACAGGAACAGGATTGTTACAACGAGGAAATAGAGTTCTAATTGTACCTTTATGGAATTGAAATAGCATGAAATCAGTATAATATCTAGACATTTCATGTTCTAATTGTACCTTTATGGAATTGAAATTCACAAACAAAAACATCTGAATACGACCTACGATACGTTCTAATTGTACCTTTATGGAATTGAAATATAGGTTTGGTGCGGTTTTATCGCAAGAAACTCTTGTTCTAATTGTACCTTTATGGAATTGAAATTATGATACATATGATATATACAAACCAGTAAAATTGTTCTAATTGTACCTTTATGGAATTGAAATTCGTTTGCGATGATGCGACCAGCGATGCGCAGGTTCGTTCTAATTGTACCTTTATGGAATTGAAATGTGTAAGACGTGACAGCGTGAACCAGCGACAGATCGTTCTAATTGTACCTTTATGGAATTGAAATCCAAGAGGGAAAGCAGGTTATTGAGCGAGGTCATGGCAGGTTCTAATTGTACCTTTATGGAATTGAAATATAGGTGAAACATAAGCAACACAATCGTTATTTTTGTTCTAATTGTACCTTTATGGAATTGAAATTAAACAAGTCGATGAGCATCATCTTAATCCAGAACGTTCTAATTGTACCTTTATGGAATTGAAATCAGAATATGATTGAGTTCATGCAATCAATCCTCGAGTTCTAATTGTACCTTTATGGAATTGAAATCCCCTAAAAACGGTTGGGTCCTTTTTTGTCGGCTGTTCTAATTGTACCTTTATGGAATTGAAATGGCATCGTGGAACTCGTTTTCTCGTCCGTTAGGCGGTTCTAATTGTACCTTTATGGAATTGAAATTACGAGGGCAAGTCTTGCTGGATGTTCATGGACGTCCGTTCTAATTGTACCTTTATGGAATTGAAATGAGAGTGATAGTTTCAAGGATCCAAAAGATTCTGGTGTTCTAATTGTACCTTTATGGAATTGAAATAAGCTTATTAAGGTTGTAAGGATGTTCGAAGAGAGTTCTAATTGTACCTTTATGGAATTGAAATACTTAAAGATATTGATTATGATGAATTTTGGAAAGTTCTAATTGTACCTTTATGGAATTGAAATTCCCGTATATCAAGGCTTTGGAAGAAACTATGTAGTGTTCTAATTGTACCTTTATGGAATTGAAATGAACTATCAAAATATATTGAACTAGCGTTTTTCTGTTCTAATTGTACCTTTATGGAATTGAAATTGCCTCGCACATATCGGGAATGCTTTGCGTGCCCTTGTTCTAATTGTACCTTTATGGAATTGAAATGAGAAGACAGGAAAACTGCACTAATGCGATGCTTGGTTCTAATTGTACCTTTATGGAATTGAAATTAGTCACTCTCGGTAGCATTGATTGTAATAACGTTAGTTCTAATTGTACCTTTATGGAATTAATTCAGAAGTACTGATAGCTTTAGTATTATACCGCAATCTCTAGTTATAAGTGTTCAGAATGTGTCTCCTCCTGCCACAGCATTCGTCTCCTCCGGTCACTGCATTCGACTCCTCCAGCCACCGCATTCGACTCCTTCAGCTATCGCATTCGACTCTTTCGGTCACCGCATTCGACTCTTTCTGCTAACTCAGCCGTCTCATTCTGCCAACTCAGTCGACTCCTTCAGCCACCGCAGCCGTATGTGTCAACTCAATGAAGTAGATGAAGTCGTGAAATGAAGTGGATGAACTCGCATAATGAAGTTCATGATTTCGGCACAATTGTCAATACATGGAAATGGTAAAGCAAAAAGTGGTTTACTCCTACCTTTCCCAATTCTTCTCCCAATATCAGTAAAGTTTTTAGCGAAAGACGGATTTGGGCGAAATGATCATTTACCAATCTGATGAAGGTGTAAAACTTGACGTAAGATTGGAGAATAAAACCGTGTGGTTGAATATTGAGCAAATTGCGCAATTATTCAATAAAGGTCGTGCTACGATTAGTGAACATATTTCCAATATTTTCAAAGAAGGAGAATTGGACGAAAAAGTGGTTTGTCGGAAATTCCGACAGACCACTCAACATGATGCTTTAGAGGGGAAAACACAGAGTAAAGAGGTAAAATACTGCAATCTTGATGTTATTATCTCTGTGGGGTATCGTGTAAAATCTATTCAAGGTACACGCTTCCGCCTATGGGTTTGAAAACTTTTGAAGGGGAATTACCTGCCATCAAGGATATAAAGATAGCCAAAAATTATCTGGATAAAAACGAACTGAAGATTCTCAACAATCTTGTTTCCGGATATTTCGATTTTGCAGAAATCATGGCTCTGGAACATCGTCCTGTCTATATGATGGACTACGTGAAACAGCTCGATACCATCCTGCAATCTACAGGACGTCCATTGCTGAAAGGTTCTGGTAGCATCAGCCATCAGGAGGCTATGGATAAGACTTTGGCAGAATATAGTGACAGTATCGGCGAATCGGTACCACTATAGCGCATGAAT
>ULMS01038172.1_pt1 | contig 10829 bp, 4 predicted proteins | sample 1951721 | NCBI WGS metagenome assembly ULMS01 (sample SAMEA4835557, study PRJEB28245) | human gut metagenome | biome: gut microbiome; material: fecal sample | place: Denmark | collected 2008 | reverse complement strand
CACTATACCCTGGGCTGAGATACCATTGCCCTTACAGGGCGTCGCGGCTTCAAAACCTCTGAACCCGGCTTCCAAACCACCGAAGGATAAATGGTCATTTTCACTTTAGAACGTCAAGCGCAGCATGCCGCGAATACCCCAACGCTGCGTACCCGGCTCGATGTAAGTCAGGCGGTGCACATATTCAATGTGGAGCAGTTTGAAGATGTTGTGAATACCCGCAACCACCTCCACGTAAGGCGTCTTCTTGTCCATCACACGCGAAATAGGCGTAAAGTTTCCTTCAGCGTCAAATGAACCCGGGAAGTGCAGCAAGCGGTGCGAATCGGCATTCTTTGCCAAGTAAGGATTGTTCTTGCTCGACAGCGTACCCCACAGCACGTTGCAACCCAAATACTCACGCCACTTCAACTTCTTCAGTAGCGGAATGCGGTTAAACAATTTGCCGTTCAAGTCCCACGAATACATCAACGACACATAGCGGTCGTTCAAGAACTCCATGTTGTCAATCAACGCAAACATATTGTCCTCCTTGATGTACGAAAGGTTCGCCATTGGCGAAATCAGCAAGGGGTAAGGCACCTTGTTCCACTGCACACCCCCCTTGATGTCAAAGTCCATCTTACCCCACGAACCCAGCCAGAAGCGTTTGTAGATACCCGCCTCCGTCAAGTTGTAGTTATAATCCGCACGGCCAAAGTTATACAAACCCGTTGTATGGCTCAGCGACAGAATGGGCACATCATGGTTCGTAGCAATGCGACGCTGCTTTGTGTTAATCCACGAAGCCCCCGGCTGGAATTTGATACCCGCCGTAAAGTCGTAAGTGCGGATGTAAGGCAAATACAGCCCCTGCTGTTGCGAAGCCACTCCCGTGCTGAGCGGTTGGTAGAACAAGTCGGCCGTAGGCTTATCCTTCGACGTACGCGCCTGCAAATTGATGCGCAAACCATTCTCCCACTCCTTGTCCCACGTCAGGCGGTAAGTTTCGTAGTACATCATGTGCCGCACATCCGTCCATTTGAACGAAGTAAACACGTTATCCTTGTCCGTAGGCATAAAGCGGTCGGAAGGCGCCATCACGTCGTTCGTATAGTTGAACGTCAGGTTGTTCACCGGAAACTCACGCGGCAAGTAATCCTTTTTGTTAAACGAGTACGTCACCTCGCCCATACCCTTCACCTTACGGTCCTTAAAGCCGTAAGCCACATAGCCCTTCAGGAACCAGTGCTTACTCAGGTTCGCCGTAGTCTGTGCTGAGGCTCGCAAGCGGAAGCCATCCACAAAGTTTTGCGAAATCATTGTGTTCACCGGACCGATGTCCACCTTCGACGGCCGTTTCGGGTCGACACTCGTTTCCACAAAGTTCTCGATGAAAGCCTTGGCAATCCACAGAATCGGTTTGAAACCCTTGATGTTCTCCAGTTTATGGATAAAGCGGTCCATACTTCCCTCAGCCTTAGTCAGCGAGTCAGCGCGGTGTTCCTCCCAAAAAGCCTCCTCCTGCATTTGCGCGTTCGCCAGCACCCGCTGCGCCCCCTTGAATTTGAACAGGCGGTCGGGCAGTTTGTCAAAGTCAAAGTCCTTGTATTCCGTGACACGCTGCACCTGCAGTTTTTGCAGAAAGTCCACCAGCTTCAGCTGCACAATCATGTTATCCTTCGTCATCACCTGCTCGCCCGAAGGCAGCTGCGTAAATTCCTGAATGATACGCATGTTGTCCACAAAGTTCACATCGCTTCGTTTCGGAATACCCATGTCCACCTTCTTCACGCGGTAAGTACTGTCGTCCACGATGTAAATGCTACCCGAAAACCCAAAGTCCTGCGGGTTGTTCGGCGTAAAGTCCACACGGATGCAACGGTCCGTGTTGTTCACCATCAGCGTGTCGATGATAAAGTAGCGATAAAAGCCAATGGCGTGTCGCGTAGAGATAGGGCTGCAGAAAGGGTATTGCAGCAGTCGCACATTCTCCTGGTAAATGTCCACATCCGTAAAGCAATCCTTCAGCATACCCGTCAGGATGTCGCCTGTGTTGAACAGTTCGTTGATACCATTGCTCCGCTGTCCCGTCACGATGCTCTTTTCCGTTTCCGGGTTTTTGCGGTAAATCAGCTGCGTCACCGTTTCGTCCACCGAAATCGGCAGAATCAGTTTTCCCGTTTCGTTGCACACCTCCACATGTTCTTTCAGGAAAGGCAACCGTTTGAATTTACCCTCCTCGAAAACCTTGTCGGTTACTTCGTTAAAGGCCAGCGTCATTTTGGTGTATTTGTTAATGCTGTAGTAGTCGTGCTGTTCTTTCAGGTTGCTTTTCTTTTTGGCCGCAATCACCTTTTTCATCAGTTCCACGGCCGGGTTGTTTTTGCGCGAGTATTTTTCCTTTTTACCCGTCACCACCGCCGTCGACAGTGCACTTTCGATAGCTTCTATTTTAAATACGAGCGAGTCGTTGGGCTCTTTCACCGTAAAGTTTCGCGTTTCGTAGCCAATCACCGACACGCGCACCTTTCCGGCGCGGAAGGGCATACTGAAGTGTCCGTTCACGTCGGTTCGGGTGGCCTTGCCCCCGGGGAATACCACATTGGCAAAGGGAATTTTTTCGCCCGTTTTAGCATCTGCCACCCAGCCTTGAATCAAGGCCTGTGCCAATGCAGGGGCAGCAGTGGCAATGAGCATCAGTGCGAGAAGAAGAAAACGTTTAACCATGTCGTAGCGATTAGGAGTGAGGTAATAAGTAGGTAAGTACTATTAAGTAATGTACTATTAGGTAATGTGAGTCAGTTAGTCAGTAGTTTGTGTCGGCAGCCCGTTGGTAGCATAGTAGCCCATGTACCGGGCAAGTCGGTAAGTTTGAAAAGTAAGCGAAAGGAAAACAGCAGGCAAACAGTCCGATACTTAATGTATATAGTGAAGTTCGGCCAACCCTCTGTATTCCTTTCGCTCGCAAAGCAAGTGTTTGCTTAAGTAACCCAAGCAATGCTTCAGCGCAAACACCCGCCCAAGGTCAATTAGTCAATTTCCTCATCAGCCTCGTAGCCACCCATTTCGCGGATAGCATTTTTCAGCATCACATACTGCTGGAACAAGTGGTTGATAGGCACCTCGTTCTGCGTGTAGTCGTGCATCGGGCTCTTCAGGAAGAAACTCAAGAAACGCTGCGTACCGTAGCGACCCTTACGGGCAGCGAGGTCCGAAAGCAGTACCAAGTCGAGCAGCAGCGGAGCAGCCAGGATGGAGTCGCGGCAAAGGAAGTTAATTTTAATCTGCATCGGGTAGCCCATCCAGCCAAAGATGTCGATGTTGTCCCAACCCTCCTTGTCGTCGTTGCGAGGCGGATAGTAGTTGATGCGCACCTTGTGGTAATAGTTCGTGTACAAGTCGGGCTGATTTTCCGGCACCAGAATACTTTCGAGCGTCGACAGTTTCGACACCTCCTTCGTGTGGAAGTTTGCCGGCTCATCAAGCACCAAACCATCGCGGTTACCCAAAATGTTTGTCGAGAACCAACCGCTCAAGCCCAGGCAGCGCGTACCGATAATCGGTGCAAAGCCCGATTTCACAAGCGTCTGGCCCGTCTTAAAGTCCTTACCTGCGATAGGCATCTTCGTTTTTTCGGCCATTTCCCACATAGCCGGAATGTCCACCGTAGTGTTCGGCGCACCCATGATGAACGGCGCACCCTCGGCCAATGCCGCATAAGCGTAGCACATTGACGGAGCCACGTGTTCCGTGTCGTTTGCCTTCATGGCAGCCTCAAGAGCAGCGAGTGAACCATGAATCTGTTCGTCGACGGGTACATAAATTTCGGTCGAAGCCGCCCAGATAACCACGATGCGGTCACACTGGTTGTCGGCCTTGAAGCGGCGAATATCCTCGCGCAGCGCCTCGACCATGTCCCAGCGCGTAGCGCAATCCTTCACGTTGTCGCCATCGAGTCGGCTGGCATAGCGTTTGTCGAACGCCGCCTTCATGGGCACAATGGCTTTCAGTTCATCGCGCACCGGCTCAATGTCCTTGGCTTTCAGCACCTCGGCATTCACTGCACTTTCGTAGGCATTGGCAGGATATACGTCCCAGGCACCGAACACGATGTCGTTGAGCGAAGCAAGCGGAACGATTTCGCCGTAGTGAAGGTACTTCTTGTCCTTACCGCGGCCCACGCGAATTTTATCGTATTGCGTCATTGAGCCAACGGGCTTGGCCAAACCTTTGCGTGTCATCAACACACCGGTCATAAACGTAGTGGTAACGGCACCGAGGCCGACGCACATCACACCTAATTTTCCTTTAGCAGGTTCCATAGACATTGTTTTGTATTGTATAAGGTTGTAAGTTGAAAATAGTCAGAAGGTAGGGTAGTGGCGGATGAGTGTTAAATTTGTGTACTCAGGTAGGGAGCCAAACGGGCAGCATAGCCCGGGGCATTCAGCTGAATGCCCGGTTGTTCCACTCACCGTTTAAGCCACATCTGCTCTTAAAACTACAAAATTGCAAAAAGTTTTCAAGCACCCAAAAAGTTTCCTCCCCTTTTTTCCTCTCAACTGGTAAATATAGCGGTATTTTCAGATTTTTAGAACATATTTGAAGAACTATCGTCCTGCTGCCCATTAGCCTGTTCGGTCGTCTTGTTCATGGGGCGCGAGCTTGCTTGACGGCATGCGGCAGCAAGCGAGCCGGGATTCTTCACACACTGAAAAAGTCGTATATAATACTGTGAACATCCATTTTCAAACAGATCCTCAGTACCCATTGCGTGCAAATACACCACATTCCGGCAGGAATTCCCCCCTCGCATTCCCTCGTTTCTTCCCTCACGTTGAGGCCATTGTCAAATTTACTCCGCGATTGTGCGAATTAGTTCCGAGTTTGTTGAAATTAGTTCCGAGCTAGTTTGAATTAGTTCCGAGCTAGTTTCGACAATCTTGGAACTATTGATAATCAGCGTTTTCAAAATCCCGCAAAATGCTGAATGACGAAGGCCCGTCACGCCGTGCCGCGAAGCAGCCGCACGGCCTGTCGTTTTAGTCTATGTTGGCAAATAGATACAAGCGTTAAGTCTGGCTTCTTGTCACCCGGCACAGTCGTCCAAGGTCTGCGAACGTAGGCGGGCATCAGTGCGCGCGGCAACCCTGCCAACTCTGCCCCCTTATTTACTCCGTTTCGGCCCCAACTTACGCTCAATTTGCCCCATTCAGCCCCCTAAAAGCCGTTCAGAGGGTGTTAAATTTCATTTTAACATATAGCTTGTGACATGCTCGTAAACAAGCTTTATAGCAACATTCGTTAACATACCGCGAAAGTTCCTAAATCCCCCTATATAAAGCAGTTTTGCTGCATTTTGCCCCCTGTTCGGCAGCCGCCTGAAGCCCCTGTGCAGAATGTGAAAAACACGGGCTGAAAATGTTAAAGTGCTGATTGTCAGCCATAAAGTATTTCGTAGCTAACGAAAATTTCGTAATTTTGCAACCGGAAACCTCACGAGGAGAGGGGCAAACAACGCCATGCGGCTGCCGTGCGCAGCCATTATGCAGTTGACTTGCACGCCGGCTCTGCGCCTTCCTGACGCACGGCCAAAAAGCACCCTCATACCACTGTTGGATGTCACACACGGTGTACGTGCATTCCGGTTCGTACACACCCACATGTAGGATTTTTTCTGAGAAATCCTCACCTTCCGCTGTCTGTGTTCCGCTTCGTCCGGTGCGTTGGTTCGCCCGGGCTTGCAGCGTTGAGCACCTTATGAATTTCAATAGAAGTTGCGCCTGCACTTCCCGTCAGGTGCGCAGCTCGTTTCGCAGTTTCCTTCAAGTCCTACCCCTGGTAGGTTCCGTTTGGTATAGTCTGCGGCCGCATTGTTACAACACATCAGAATGCGGCAGAGCGCCCATGGTGGTGGCGCACAGCTCCGGCTAAGCTGAAGCGTCGACCCCCGCAACGAGATTACCCGACAGTCCTCGTGGCAAAACTTATCAGATGACATTTCAAAAATTAGTACTTTTAGTAGCAACTACAGTAACTCTTATTACTTTTGCCTTTGGCACTCCGGCCTTTGCTCAAACTCAAGGTAAGGCCTCCTACTACGGAAAAAGTTTTCATGGCCGCCGCACCAGCGACGGTTCACGTTACCACCGCGACAGCTTGACCTGCGCACACCGCACCCTTCCCTTTGGAACACTCCTGAAGGTGACCAACAAGGCCAACGGAAAGGATGTGATTGTGCGTGTCACTGACCGTGGCCCCTTCGTGAAGGGCAGAGTGGTCGACCTCTCGTTTGCCGCCGCCAAGGAAATTGGCATGGTTAGCATGGGTGTGGCTCCCGTCGTTGTCGAAACCGTGGGTCGTATTGAAACGAACGACTTGAAGCGCGGTTATTATTACCGACTGCCACAAATTAAATATATTGATCCTGCTACCGGCAAATCGTACACTACCGACGAATGGAAAAAACGAGGCGATAAAGCACGCATCGCGCACATGGCCGAACTCAAGAAAAAGCAACAGCCGCGTTACCGCATCATGCGTAATCACCTCACTGCCACCTTAACCAACAAAACTGCCAAGTAAACAGCCGCTTTTCAGCAAACATGGCCGATAATGCTGTTTTGAACTTGATTCAAAAAACTAATTCCGACGACAGCGGAAATTGATTTAACGCTATTTGTAAGGCTTCTCCCGTGGAGAGGCCTTTTTTTGTTGCCTAAGAACGACTTTGGTTGTCAAAAAATTGCATTATGTAACTTCGTGTTTACAAATTTGTGAAACCATCGGCAAATCTGTCTGCCTTTTGTCTCAATTTTATCATGCTCAATTTGCAAAAAATCCCACTATTCCTTGCATAGTTCAACAGAAAGGCGTACCTTTACTCCCGAAAAACCTAACAATGAAAATTCTCTCTAATTTATTAACAACTAAATTCTTAACAACTACATGAAAAAGATGTACAATCTTTTGACCATGTTGGTATTGTTCTTGATGGGCTCTACCAGCATGATGGCTCAAGAGGACAATCGCTATCAGGTAGCTGGTGGCTCTACGGGAGCTGGTGGCGAATGGACGATTGATGCTATTGAGCCAGGTACTGACTTCGTACTGCAGTCTGGTAAGGCTCAGATTGCCGGTGAAGTGGACTTCGTGCGTAATTTGGGAAAATCTACTTTCCTGAATGATGAAAACCTCTTCCAATTAGAGGTAGCTGGTGATGATGAAGATGGTGAAACTACTTACTATCTGAAGCAAAAAACTACCGGTAAGTATCTTCAGAACGATTCTTATAGCTTTGATGATTCGAAGGGTCGTGCCTGGAAGTTCCGCATTGTAGAACCTACTGCTTATGCGGCTGACGATTTGAATCAGGTTGGTGAAAATTGTCCGGTAACCAATTGGACCGTAGCAACTTCAGCTGCTGTAGGTGAAGGAAATCACGTAATCTTTACGGATGCCAAGTACACCAACTCAGCTGCAGAAGATACTACAGCTGTAAAGAAAGGCAATGCACGCTTCCTTACAAACGGTAACATCGGTGGTATCGCAGGTTTGGGCAACGATTTCGGTGCAAACACCTGGTTGCTCTTCCCTGTAGAAAAAATGGAAGGAACTGCCTATCTTTTTGATGCTTTGAACGAACTTTTCCCCAACAGCGATCCTAACATCTACAACCCCGGTACTGAACCCGGTCAGATTAGCCAAGCTCTTTATGAAGAATTGATTGGTTCATACGAAGATGCTGTAAAACTGATTGAAGAAGGTACTGCAGATCACGCTGCTTGCGTAGCTGCTTACCAGCGTTGTAAGAAGGCTCTCGAAGCTGCTCGTGCAGGTGCTGTGCCCATCAAGGAAGGTTACTATTTCTTCAAGTCAAGCCGTACTGCTAACAATGGTACTTATGATGATGGTACTGCTTTGCATTGGACTTATCAGAAGCAATGGTTCGCTCCGCAGGAACGTCCTGAAGGTCAACAGCAGATGACGCTTGATGATGCTCAGTATGTATGGCACATTCAGTCTAACAAAGAAGCTAAAGATGGTTCGTTCTATATTCAGAACTTCTACACCAAGCGTTATGTAGGTACTGCTAAAAACCGTGGTGAAGCCATCAAGACTACTGAAACTGCTGAAGAATCTTTCTTGATTTATCCGCAGGATAAGGAAGACTTCGTGATTGAAAGTGTATCGCGTAAGGAAGATCCTCTGGTAGGTTATCCTAATGAAGGCTCACCTCTTCTGACGGCTCTCCACTGCCAGAAGGATGCTAACGGTGTGGTAATCTGGACTACCGATGCTCCTGCTTCTGGTTGGGTATTCTTGAATGCCAATGCTGATGATATCAAGAGACTCGAAGGTCTGATTGCACAGGATAAACTGAACAAGGCTCTTGCTACTGAACTGACTACGGCTGAAACTACTTACAAGAAGGGCTTCTACTATGACTTCGTAGGTGGTTCACGCGATGGTAAACTCGATATGGAAGGTGATGCTCCTGCAGGTCTCTTGAAGTCTGTTGATCAGTTGAGCTTCAACATGACTGAAACTTCTGAGGGTTCTGAAGAAGCTTTGGTTGACGGTAATATCGAATCTGGTAACTTCTATCACTCTGACTGGAAGGGTACTTATGATCACTCTTTGGCTTATCCCTACATTCAGGTAGACCTGAAGCAGCAGATGGACAGCATCGCTGTGAAGATGTGGGCACGTCGTAATAACGATAGCTACCTCACAGGTAACGCTCCCGGTAACGTAATTGTTTCTGCAACGAACACGCCTGAAGATTCAACTTCATGGAAGGTAATCGGCAATGTACAGCCCACTTATCCTTGGGCACGTCATGCTGTTGCAAGCAATGGTAAAGATTCAACTTACGCTAACAACTCTGTTGGTTTCTTCGAAGTAGCTCTCGGTGCTAAATATCAGCACGTACGTTTCGAAGTAACTCGTCGCCAGTCTAATGGTGCTGACGAAGACTTCAAGAAGATGGGTAATGGCGCAGGTAACTTCAACTTGGGTGAAATGCGCGTATTCCAGTCTAAGTACAATTCTGCTAAGTCACTTATCGAAGCTGTTCCCGCTGCACAGAAGGAAGCTTTGGCTAAGGTTATCACTGACGCTAAGGCTGCTATCGAAGCAGGCAACGCTACGCAAGAACTCATCGACAAGGTGAAGAAGGCTGTTGAAGACTTCAAGGCTGTTTACCCCGATCCTCAGGTTGTAAAAAATATCCTCGCTGAAGCCAAGGCTCAGTACGAAAAAGCTGAAGAAGGCGACAAGGTTGGTTACTTCCAGGCTGGTGCCAAGGAAGCTCTCAAGAAGGTTATCGACGAAGTTGAGCCCACTATCAAGGAAGTAATGAGCCTCAGCGAAGTAAATGCTGCTAAGGAACTCTTGAACAATGGTCTCGAAGCATTTGCTGCCAAGCTGAACATTCCTGCTGCCGACAAGTTCTACTACATCGTTAGCGCAACTTCTTCTGAACAGGCTGGTTCTGCCAAGGATGGTAAGATGACTGTTTCTGGTAACGGTTCACGCGTGAAGTGGTACAAGGATTCTGACGACTACATCAGCAACAACAGCATCACCATCGCTGGTAATGCCAAGTATGTTTGGAAGATGATCAAGAAGGGCAACGGCGTGGTATTCCAGAACGTTGCTACCGGCGAATACATGAACAATACGCACAAGAACAACGTAGGTGTGAACATGTCTACCGAAGCTGATACTTGCGCATTCACCTTCCGTTCTGCTAAGAAGCCCGGCTTGCTCAACATCGTTTGCAAGGAAAACGTCTTCTTGAACGCTCAGCCCGCTTCTAACAACCTCGTAACTTGGGGCGAAGCTAATGGCGCCGACAACTCTGCCTTCACTTTCGAAGAAGTAACTGACGAACTCAATAACGAAATTGACTGGTTGGTTAACACGAACAAGAAGACTATCTTGACGCTTCCCGTTAGCGTAACTGCCGACGAACAGTGCTACAGCGTAATCGGACGCAATGGCAACAACCTCGAACTCAAGAGCATTGATGGTACAACCATCGAAGCAGGTACTCCGTTCATCTATATCGATGCTTACGAATCAGAAGCTGTTCGCTTCCAGCTCGCTGAAGCAACTGACTATGACGCTCTCCTCGCTTCTGTAGCTAAGGAAGCTAAGGCTGTTAATGGCTTGCAGGGTACGCTCGCTGCTGTTGACTCTATCGCTCCTAACAACGGTATCCTCTACAATGGTGAATCTATCGTATTGTCTAAGCTCGGCGAAGGTGCTGCTAACAACAGTGGTTACCTCACTTCTGCTCTCCCCACTACGTCTGAAACTGGCGACGCACAAATCCTTATCGACGGTGAAATCACCATCATCGGTGGCGTAGTTGCTCAGCCCGAAGCTCAGGCAGTAGTTAACGTTTACAACCTCTCTGGTGTGAAAGTTCGTGCTAACGTGAAGAGCGTGAACGACCTGAAGGGTCTGCCCGCAGGTATCTACATCATGGGTAACAAGAAAGTACTCGTTAAGTAATCATTGAAAATCCGTTTTTACTCCTCGGAGTAAATAATGACCTTCTTTTAAGCCGCCCGGTTCATTCATTGAGCCGGGCGGCTTTTCGTTTTGTAGCAGTCATTCGGAGGGGATGAAGTCGCAGTGCGCTCTTGAACCGCATATAATATGCTCTGTTTCTGAAGTTTAGAACCCATGTCGCCCCCTTTTTAACCGCCAATTTTATGCAATGTTTCGATGGTTTTGGACTCGCGGCGCCCTATTGAGTCGCATATAATATGCTTTGTTTCAATGGTTTTGGACCCGCGGCGCCCTGTAAGGGCAAGGGTATCTCAGCCCAGGGT
>ULMS01018905.1_pt1 | contig 10990 bp, 9 predicted proteins | sample 1951721 | NCBI WGS metagenome assembly ULMS01 (sample SAMEA4835557, study PRJEB28245) | human gut metagenome | biome: gut microbiome; material: fecal sample | place: Denmark | collected 2008 | reverse complement strand
TGAGGCAACTTGTTGAGCTATAACCCCTTCAAAGGTAATAGACGGAATTTCCATTTTACCTGATTGCTGAGGGAAAAGTACATACTGACTCCACACGGTAGTGTTATAGTTTCTTCCGTTATAATGCTCCAAAGAGAATGTCTTTTGTTGGGGAAGTTCTACTTCTTGTGTATGGAAATTCTTCAAATCCGGCATTTTCCCGTACAACTGTCTCAGATTTACCAAAGTATAGACCTTGTATGTCAATAAGATGGCTTCCTGTTCATAAACAGTAGTCTTACTTGCTGTTGCGGTAATAAACAAATCTTGATTGGTTATTTTGCTTCCGGCAACCTGACTGCGTGAAGAAGTTCTTCCACCGCTATTGTTTCCACCTCCAACACCATTTGTTTGATCAGGCGGTAATACTTTGATTTGTACGGAATTTGAAGTTTTGTTTTGTCCGTCTGCCACAATAGTAGCACCAGGAATGGTGTAAGTTCCTTCTTTATCAGCCATCAAAATATAAGTAAAAGTAATGGAGCTGGTAGAAGTAACATTACCATTTATAATCTGTGTACTACTCTGCTGTGAACGGCTTGGTCCCATTAAGACATCGAACCCCTTGATATTAGGTGCACGAAAATCCCTGACTTTATGAGTGTTAACCGTATAAGTCAGCCGGAACTGATCCCCGCTTACTACTACATCAGGCGCAGAAGCGGTAAACGTCACATTTCCGTCTGCCCATGCTCCGAGCACCGATGTTATTAATATGAATAAGAGAATTACTTTCCTCATTGCTATCTAATTATTTTTTTATTTGCCAAAATTAAGAAATTACCAGTCTTTATCCAACTTCTTTCCTTGAATTTGCAGTTGTTTTTTAACTTTGTCTTGCACATTCTTTTCATCTTGCATCACAGCATTCAATAATTGTTGGGCATTTTCCTTGGACATTTCATCCTTATTTTGCTGCTGTTGCTGCTGATTTTGATTTTGTTGGTCTTTCTTATCCTGTTCTTGCTGGTTTTTGTTCTGATCCTTTTTGTCGTCTTTCTGATCTTGATTCTTATCCTGATTCTGGTCTTGATTTTGCTGTTGGTCTTTCAACAGCTTTTGCGCCAAAGCCAAGTTATAACGAGTTTCATCATCTTTCGGGTTATTCCGTAAAGATTCCTTATAAGCCTCTATACACTGTGGATACTGCTTGGACGACTGAAGGATAACTCCCATGTTATGATAAATCTGTGCCAGTTTATCCTTGTCCTTCTCTACCTTAGAAGCAGATTCAAACTGTTCCATCGCTTCCTTTGCTTTTTGCTGCATCAAGAGCGAGTTTCCCAAATTGAACATGGCATCTGTTGATTTCGGGTTAATTTCCAATGCCTTACGATAATCTACCTCCGCTTTGATAAACAAGCTGTCGTTATACAGCTTGTTTCCGCTGCGCAGATAATCTCTTTCTGTTTTTTGGGCGAAGGCACTGCTTGCCACAAGTAAGAATAACAGAGTGATATAGGTTTTTTGTAACATAAGCATTCCTTATTTAAATAGTCTGACATTTTTGAAAAGCGGATTTTTCCGTTCCAAAATAAGCATTTCTACCACCAGCAGGATAAGCACCAGCCATGCCAAAGCCTGGAACTGTTCATCAAATTCAGTATAAACCTGACTTTCTACATCAGCTTTTGACAGTTTGGCGATTTCATTGTTCAATACCTTCTCGGCAGAGTTGGTATTATCCACGCGAATATACATTCCATTGCCAGCCTTGGCTATTTCCTGGCACATCTGCTCATTCAAGCGGGTGACGATAACATTTCCATCCTTATCGCGACGGAAATTGTTGCTACCGTCCTCAGCTGGAATTGGAGAACCATCCGGTGAACCTACTCCTAATACAAATACCTGCATACCTTTTTCGGCTGCTTCTTGGGCTGCTTCTACTGCCCCACCTTCATGATTTTCACCATCGGTAATGACAATAATTGCACGTCCCACTCCTTCTTGCGGAGTAAAACTCTTCATTGCCAGGCGGATGGCCGCACCGATATCCGTACCTTGTGTGGTTATCAATGACGGATTAATGGTTTCCAAGAACATTTTGGCGGAAACATAATCGCTTGTGATGGGCAATTGCGTGAAAGCATCACCTGCAAAAACAATCAATCCCACTTTATCATTATTGAACGTATCTACCAGTCTGGAAATCAATTTCTTTGATTTGTCCAAACGACTGGGAGTCACATCTTCTGCCAGCATGGAGTTTGAAATGTCCAAGGCAATGACAGCTTCCACTCCACTTCGTTTCACCGTTTCCATCTTTGAGCCGAACTGTGGGCGGGCCAACATCAGTATAACCAATGTCAACGCAGCAAAAGTCAGCCAGAACTTGATGTCAGGACGATACTTGGAAATAGTCGGCATGAGCCCTTTCAGCAATGCCGGATCACCATATTTGCGAATATTTTGGCGGCGGTGATAATTGGAATACAAATACAGCGCCACCAAAAACGGCAATAGGATGAGTAAATATAAAAAGTTCGGGTCTGCAAATCGAAACATGACTTTCTTTTTTTAAGGTATTTTCTTTAATACTGAGTTACGCAACAAGAGTTCAAGCAAAATGCAGAAGAAAGCAATCCAGGCGAATACCTGATATTCTTCTTCGCGTTTGCTGAATTCCTTCACGTTCAACTTCGTTTTCTCCAGTTTGTCTATCTCCTGATAGACTTCCTTCAACTTGGAATTGCTGGTGGCACGGAAATAATTTCCGTTCGTTGTACCTGCAATCTCGGTCAAAGTCTTTTCGTCTATCTCGACGGGGACATTCACATATTGCGTCCCTGCGTAGGTCTGCATCGGATAAGGAGCAGTTCCGTTTGTACCGACACCGATGGTGTAGATCCTGATTCCGAACTGTTTGGCTATCTCGGCAGCCGTCAGTGGAGAAATATCTCCACGGTTATTGCTACCATCCGTCAGCAGAATAATCACTTTCGATTTAGCCTTGCTGTCCTTCAGACGGGTCACCGCATTGGCAATGCCCATACCGATGGCAGTACCATCTTCAATCAGTCCGCGCTGGGCGATATCGCCTTTGATGCTGTTGAACAGATTCAGCAACACCCCATGGTCTACCGTCAGCGGACATTGGGTAAAACTCTCACCGGCAAAGATGGTCAGACCGATATTATCATTGGGGCGGCCGTTGATAAACTCGGAAGCTACTTGTTTGGCAGCTTCCAGTCGGTTGGGTTTCAAGTCTTCGGCCAGCATACTGGTAGAAACGTCCACTGCCAGCATGATGTCGATTCCTTCTATTTCGGTATTCTGCCAGTTGTCTGTGGTCTGAGGGCGTGCCAAGATCAGGATTACCATGATGATAGCCACCGTACGGAGTACGAACGGAGCATGCAGCAAGTAAATCTTCCAGCTTTTGGGTGCCTTCATATACATGCGTGTGGTAGAAACCTGAAGCGTAGGCTCGGTTTTCTTCCGCTTCATGACGTACCATATTATATAAGGTATGAGCAGAACCAGCAGAAATAGATATTCAATATTTGCAAAAATCATTGTTCCTAGTATTTATTTGTTAAAACCAGAGGTTATATACACCACTCAGCACCTTATACAGAATTACCACAATAGCAATAACAATGATGCTGATGCTGCCCAGCAGAATCATTCTGCCCTGTTTGCTTCGCTTTTCCTCCACGGTGATTTCCGTAGGTTCGGGCTTTGCATTCGGGTCTGGTTCCACTTTTGTATTGTTGATGAAGTCTACTGCGTTTACCAGATTCATATCATTTTCGTTCATCAACGGAGAATGTTTGGCGAATTTCACCAGGTCGGCAGTCTGGAACAAATACATCAAATCCTTGATAGATTCTTTGTCGTTGATTTCCTGTAGCTTATCAATAATTTCGGATGAAGTCATCTCCATAGCGTTAAAGCCGAATCGTTCTTCCATATAAGTACGGAGTACATCCGTCAGCTCGGTATAATAGGTTTTCGGATCGGCTGTACGCAAGGTTTTGTCTCCCTTGATACGCTCTATTTCCTTCAACGCCTGCTGGTGTGGCGGCAACTTCGGTTCAATCTTGATCTTCTTGATGATAGGCTTGTTATCCTTGTAGCGTACAAACAGATAGTAAGCCAGTCCGCCCAAAGCAAGCATCAGCAAGGTAAGCCATACGATGGCCGATACGTCATCCCAGGTGATAGGTACTTCGCGAACGGTCTTCGGTCCGAAGAATTGTTCGGGATGCAGCGTGTCTACCGGAATGGAATATACTTTTACGGCCAATGCTTTGGACCGGTAAGGCTCTCCGTTTACCATCACCTCGAATGGGGGGAGATAGTAAAGTGCCGAGTCAAAAGAGGTTATTGTATATTCCTGTTTTATCAGCATACGTTTTCCATCGTTCAGCATCTGGGTATCAGGCTTGGCTATATCCAATATCTCCACTCCTTTTACCAACGTATCGCGCAGGAACGGAAGTTGCAGTTTTTGCTTGGCATCCATGCTGATTTCCAGCTTCACTTTAGCCTGTTCGCCAATGAGAAGTTGCAGCGAGTCAATGCTGGCGTCTACCGTAACCTGCTGTGCCTGTGCCTGTCCGGCTGTTATCAGCATAATTGCACAAACTCCAGCTTTCAAGAACTTTTTGCTAGTATTCAGTATATTCATATTCTTTAATTTCGTTTAGCAAATAAGTTAAGCAACGATTTCACATAATCCTGATCCGTGCGGATAGATACAGAGTCCACATTACTTTTGGTAAATGTTTCATTCAATACTCCCTGACGCTGTATCCACCAGTCATTATGTGCGCGACGCAAAGCTCGTGACGAGGTGTCAATCCATTGCTCGTGGCCGGTTTCGGCATCGCGTACTTTCATCAGTCCCACATCAGGTAACTCTGCCATGCGGCGGTCGTATACCTGGATAGCTACGATATCATGTTTCCGGTTGGCAATGGTCAAAGCATTGCGGAAGTCGTTTTCATCTATAAAGTCGCTTATCATAAAGGTGGTGCAACGTTTTTTAATTACGTTGGTCAGATATTCCACAGCTATCTTTATATCTGTACGCTTGCTTTCGGGCTTGAAATCAAGCAGTTCACGGATGATATAAAGAATATGTTTACGGCCTTTTTTAGGCGGAATGAATTTCTCAATCCGGTCTGAAAAGAAAATAACTCCTATTTTATCGTTATTTTGAATGGCCGAGAATGCCAATGTAGCGGCAATCTCGGTCACCATATCCTTCTTCAACTGCTTCACCGTACCGAAATCCAAGCTGTTCGAAACATCAATCAAGAGCATAACCGTCAATTCGCGCTCTTCTTCAAACACCTTGACAAAGGGTTTGTTGTAGCGGGCGGTTACGTTCCAGTCAATGTCACGTACGTCGTCACCATACTGATATTCACGTACTTCCGAGAATGACATACCTTTGCCCTTGAATGCAGAGTGATATTGTCCGGCAAAGATATTGTTCGAAAGTCCGCGTGTCTTGATCTCAATCTGGCGAACCCGTTTTAATAAATCACTTGTTTCCATACTGTTCGTACTATGTTGTTTATTTATCCGGTGCATCGGTTTCTGTTTTTTCTCCTATCGAGAATGGTTTTTCAAACGGATGCATTTGGTGTTTCACCCAGGTGGGACGGCAGTCCCACATAGATGAAACGGGAGTTCCACATGGGTGGAATGGCGGTCCCACCCATGTGGAACTCTGTACTCAACCTTTTGTTTCCAAGTCTTCTTCCTAACTGTCAAGCAATTAAGAACTGCCTCAGAACACAATCCTTAGGGTACTTCCACTTTATTCAGGATTTTGCTTACAATTTCATCAGAAGACATGTTCATGGCTTCTGCTTCGTAAGTCAAGCCGATACGGTGGCGAAGCACATCGTGAGCAACTGCACGAACATCCTCGGGAATTACGTAACCGCGACGTTTGATGAACGCATAACTGCGTGCTGCCAATGCCAGATTGATAGATGCACGCGGTGAACCACCGAAACCAATCATGTCTTTCAGTTCTTTCAAGTCATATTTTTCAGGGAAACGGGTTGCGAATACGATATCAGCGATGTATTGCTCTATCTTTTCGTCCAGATAGACTTGGCGCACCACTTTACGGGCTTCCATAATATCTGTTGCTTTCAGAATGGGGCGAACTTCGATTTTCTCTCCGGTGATATTTTGGCGGATGATTTTCTTTTCTTCTTCCAGTTTCGGATAGTCGATAATAACTTTCAGCATAAAACGGTCTACCTGGGCTTCGGGAAGCGGATAGGTACCTTCCTGTTCAATCGGGTTCTGAGTAGCCATTACAAGGAAAGGTTCGGGTAGCATAAAGGTTTCCTTGCTCAGTGTGACTTGACGTTCCTGCATGGCTTCCAGCAAAGCACTCTGTACTTTAGCCGGGGCACGGTTAATTTCATCGGCCAATACGAAATTTGCAAAAATCGGACCTTTCTTTGCTATGAATTGTTCGTCTTTCTGACTATAAATCATGGTACCGATAACGTCGGCGGGCAGCAAGTCCGGAGTAAACTGGATTCGGCTGTACTTGGCATCAATCAAAGATGCAAGCGTTTTGATCGCCAGAGTCTTTGCCAGACCCGGAACACCTTCCAACAGGATATGACCATCGGACAGTAAACCGATAAGTAATGATTCTACCAAATGTTTCTGACCTATAATAACCTGGTCCATACCAGTCATTAAGTTGGTTACGAACGCACTTTGTCTTTCAATTCGTTCGTTTAGTTCGCGAATGTCAATTGCTTCAGCCATAATTTTGTTTATTTAGTTATTTCTTTATTGATCTAATAACGGGCTTGTAAATAGCCTTGTTCATTTAACGCAGCCAAAATTACGCTAATTAATTAACAGCGGCAACTAATTTTTATTAAAAAAGTAAAGTGCATCTCTACTTTTTAAAGGTTATTGGGCTAAAGAATTTTAAAATACAAAGATAAGGTTTGTAGAGTGAGAATATCAGTTGAACGCACTTTTTTTTACTTCTTGTATTTTGCCTGCTTTATTTATGCCGAAAGCAGGCAAAATGCAAGAAGGCTTATTTTTTAGGAGTTAGTTCAGGAATACGCAGAGTAGTCCCTATGGGTACTCTGTCGGCATCTTTAATGATGTTTTTATTATGTTTCACGATATAGGGCCATAGCTTTTTTGTACCATAGAATTTCACAGCTAATTTTACCAGGCTCTCTCCTTCTCGTAATGTGTAATTAGTTTTAGTCCCTGTTATGTCATATTCTACAGTATCGGCTAAAGTTTCTTTTGCAACATTTGCGGTTGTCGCAACGCCTGAACTCTTTTCCGTACTAGGAGATACAGTCTGTTGTGATTGACTGATGGTCTCTTTTCCGGCAACATTCGTCCATATGTTTGCGGTATCTTTACCTTGCATCAATGAGTCATTAACCGGAATTGCAGGAATATCCTCTTCCAATTGTTCTTGGGTGTTTTTTATTGTAGCCGGCGATTGTAAATCCGAAGTTTTATCTGATTGCAAATACCAATATATGCCACCTGCAATGCAGGCAATCAAAATAATAGCAAGAATAACTCCCCGGGAAACTCTGTTCTTTTTCTCTTCTGAGATTTCTTGTGTCTCTGTTGTTTCCTCTATCTTCTGTTCTTTTTCAAAATCAGAAGTAACAGGAGTTATTACTGTTTTCTCTGACGGGGTTGCCTCTTCTGACGCTGTTGTTTCCAAGGATGTTTTTTCTTCACAAGCTTTACGAGCAGCCAGTATGGCTGCATCGGCGATAGTCATAACTTCTTCTTGAGGTTTGTCTGTTACCTCGTTTCCTTCTATTGTCTCTGCTAAAGGGGAAACCGTTTGGGGAACAGCTGTTTCAGCAACAATATCCTTTTCTGCTTCAGTGACAATATCTTCCGATTCTTTTTCCGGTTCTATAATTTGTATCTCTTCCTCTGTAATTTCAACAGAAGGTGCAGGTTCTTCAATAATTGTTTCCTCAATAACCGGAGTAGTGTCTTCAGCGGCAATGGCATTCTCATTTGGAGAATCTTCTGTATTTTCCGCTTCTATGAACTCAACCTCTTTAGCCGCAATTGTTTGTTTAGGCTTAGGCGCGTTTCCGTCAAAGGTATCTTCCTCCTCTCCTTCTATTTCTGTTTCGGTATCTTCCAGTTTGGTGTTTTCATTTAATATAACCGTTTCAAAATGAGCGAATGGTTTATTTATTAAATCTTTCATACTGGAATCCGGAGTAAAAGATATTTTTGTATGGCCCTGTATTTCAATTCTTTCCCCCGTGTTTACGTTTACACTTTCACGACTCTCCACCTCTGTAAGTTTAAACGTACCTAGTCCTTTAACCTTTACATACTTTTCAGTAACTAAAGCTTCCTCTATCAGTTCAAACATTCCTTTGACAAAGATTTCAGCATCTTTTTTAGTCATGCTGTGTTTCTCAGCCAAAAGTTCGATGATATCTTGTATGGTTACTTTCTCGCTCATGATAATATTATAAATAAGGGCTATTTTATTTAAACTTTTCTTTTAAAGTTACACTGGGTTTGTAAGTCAGCACTAACTTGGGGGGAATCAGCATACGTTGTTGAGTAGCCGGGTTAATAGAAATTCTTTCCAGCTTTTTCTTAACCTCAAACGTACCAAATCCCTGGATTGCAATGTTGTTGCCATCTTGCAATTCCTGGGTCATAACACCAATGACTGAGGATACCAATTGTGATGTATCTTTATTCGTATATCCTAGTTTACGTGATAATTCAGATATAAATTCTTTGTTATTCAAAGCTTAAAGTGTTAATTTGGTTGCTATATTAGTAAAAAAACAAACATTATCCAAACTTTATAAGGGAAAAGGTCTATAAAATGCTGGCGTATAGGTCGAAATCATCAGCGGCTGTTATTTTCACTTTATAGAATTCACCTATTTTTAAGTACTCGTCATCAGCTTTTATCAAGACCTCAGGATCTACCTCGGGAGAGTCAAACTGGGTTCTGCCTATGTAGTAATCTCCTTCCTTCCGGTCTATAATAACTTTAAATTCTTTACCTATTTTCGTTTGGCTCAGTTCGCCGGCTATTTCCTGCTGAAGTGCCATTAATTCATCCAAACGCTGTTGTTTCACTTCATGAGAAATGGAATCTTCGTATTCTTTAGCGGCGAATGTTCCTTCTTCTTCCGAGTAAGCGAAGGCTCCCATCCGGTCGAATCGTACTTTTTTGACGAATTCTTTTAATTCTTCAAAATCTTCTTCAGTCTCACCGGGATGTCCTACCATTAATGTTGTACGTAAGTGAATATCGGGTACTTCCCGACGGAATTTTTCGATTAATTCGTAGGTTTCTGCTTTACTTACATGCCGGCGCATTTTATTCAGCATATTGTCACTAATGTGTTGCAGGGCAATATCCATATATTTGCATACATTATCGTGTTCGCGCATAACACGGAATAATTCTTCCGGAAAATGGGCCGGATATGCATAGTGTAAACGTATCCATTCTACACCGGGAACATTGGCGATTCTTTCGATGAGTTCGGGCAATTTCTGACTTTTATATAAATCTACGCCGTAGTAAGTCAATTCTTGGGCTATAATTTGGAACTCTTTTACTCCTTCGGATACAAGTAGTTTCACTTCATCAATAATCTCCTCCATCGGCCGTGAAATGTGGCGTCCTGTAATAATAGGAATGGCGCAATAAGAGCATTTACGGTCACAGCCTTCTGATATTTTCAGATAAGCGTAGTGATGGGGTGTGGTTAATGTCCGTTCAAAGGCAAATTCCGACTTGTATGCTTTGCCTAAATCTGCCAGCAACTCATTCCAGTTAAACTTACCATAGAATTTATCTACTTGAGGAATTTCCAATGCCAATTCTTTTAGATATCTTTCTGAAAGGCAGCCCATCACATATAGTTTTTTGAGCTTCCCTTCTTCTTTGGCCTGACAAAATTCCAATATCATATTGATCGATTCCTCTTTGGCATCACCGATGAAACCACATGTATTAATAACTGCGATTTCTCCTTGCGGTTTGTCGGAATCGTGAGTTACTTTATAACCGTTTGCTTCCAGCTGACGCATCAGCTTTTCTGAGTCTACTAAGTTTTTGGAACACCCTAAGGTGATGATATCTATTGTGTTACGTTTCATTTATTATTCAGTCTCTCCAAATAGTGAGTCTACAAATTCTTTTTTGCGGAATACCTGCATGTCTTCAATGCCTTCGCCCAATCCAATATATTTTACGGGAATCTTGAACTGCTCTGAGATGCCAATTACAACGCCCCCTTTGGCTGTTCCGTCCAATTTGGTAATTGCCATAGCAGTAACTTCTGTCGCCAAAGTAAACTGTTTGGCTTGTTCAAATGCATTTTGACCGGTAGAACCGTCTAAAACCAATAATACTTCGTGAGGTGCGTCCGCAACAACTTTCTTCATCACATTCTTGATTTTAGTAAGCTCGTTCATCAAACCTACTTTATTGTGAAGACGGCCTGCGGTATCAATGATTACTACATCTGCATTATTAGCTACGGCGGAACTTAAGGTATCAAAAGCTACAGATGCGGGATCTGATCCCATTTTCTGTTTAATAACAGGCACTCCTACTCTTTCTCCCCAAATATCCAATTGTTCTACGGCGGCAGCACGGAATGTATCAGCGGCACCCAAATAGACGGTTTTGCCCGCCTTCTTAAATTGATATGCCAATTTACCAATGGTTGTGGTTTTACCCACACCGTTTACACCTACCACCATGATGACATAGGGCTTCTTACCTTCCGGAACAGTGAAATCATCCGAATCCACCGTGTTATTTTCAGTCAATAATGCCGCTATCTCTTCACGGAGAATCTTGTTCAGTTCCTGAGTGTTTACATATTTATCTTTGGCAACTCTTTCTTCAATGCGTTTGATGATATTCAGAGTTGTTTCAACGCCTACATCCGAAGTGATAAGC
>ULMS01012373.1_pt1 | contig 11031 bp, 6 predicted proteins | sample 1951721 | NCBI WGS metagenome assembly ULMS01 (sample SAMEA4835557, study PRJEB28245) | human gut metagenome | biome: gut microbiome; material: fecal sample | place: Denmark | collected 2008 | reverse complement strand
CGGCCGGCCTGAGGCCGGCGGGCGTCATGTCGGCCGCGGAGGCAGCGAGGACGGGCGGAAGGCCTGCGGCCAGAGCGAGCAGGAGCGTGCGTGCGGAGAAATAGGCCGAGGCCTCGTGTACGTCGGTGGAGATGACGTTGCGGGCCATGTTCGGGTCGAACGCAATGCCGTAGACGAGCGTGCCCGCGAAGAAGATCGCGCCGGTCAGGCTCAGGAGCACGAGAACGGCGCGGCGCACGGGACGAGGCAGCGCCATGACGAGCGTGAGGAGCGCTATGGAGATGAAGAGAAGGCCGAAGGAGAGGCCCGCGAGCGTCAGGGCCTCGCGCATGCTCCAGGCGAAGTTCGGCTCGGAGAGGTCTGCGGCGCGTGCAAGAAACGGCATGTTGAGGACGAACGTCCACCAGAAGGCTGTCAGGAGGACGAGGCCCCTTTCGGAGAGCGGCTTTGCGAAGGCGGGCGAGCTGCGGTCCTCGAGGATGAGCGCGTGGAGCGCCGCGCAGATGAGCCAGTCGACGATGCCCGTGACGAGCACGTGCGAGACGAAGTGCGCGCCTTCCATGACGCGGACCGCGCCGCACAGGAGCCCGAAGGCGACGGCGAAGAGAAGTGCGCCTGCGGCAGCACGCGGGCGGACGTCCTTGAGCGCAAAGTAGAAGGCAATGAAGACGAAGCCCGTGCCCGCGTGTCCCGAGGGCCAGCAGCGGCCGGGAACGTCCGTGAGGCCGAAGGCGGGATCCGTCATCGGAAGGGCGCCGCCGAAGGGCTCGACCGACCAGGGGCACGCGACGCCCGTCGTGCTCTTGAGCCACCAGACTGCGGCGGCACAGGCGCCCATTGCGATGACGACGTAGAGTGCGCGTCTCGAGGCCTCCTCCTCGAGAATCCTGCGGCCCTGGGCGAGCACGACGGCGAGACGGACGAGAAGCACCGTCGCAACGATGGCGGGCACGAGCTTCGGAAGCCGGTAGAAGATCGTCGTGAAGACTTCGTTCCTGTGCCAGGGCCAGCCGTCGCTGAAGAAGAGCTTCGAGACGGAGAGGTCGAAGGCGTGCGGCGGCACGATGGCGAGGATGATGAGAAGCGACGCGGGAATGAGAAGGCCCGTGAGGACGGGCGTCGGAATGCGTGCGGAGCAGAGATGGTCTTGGACGGACATGCGGATGCCTTCGGCGTGTTTTTGCTTGATGTCCGCAGTATCGGGCGTGAGGCGTCAAAACCGCGTGAGGCCTCGTCAACGCGCCGTGAAGCGTCCGTCAAAGGAGCGTCAAAGACCTTGCGCCATGTCATGAGGCATGCAGATGGGCGCGGGGAAGAAAAAAGCGCTCTTCCGGTGACCGGCCGGAGAGCGCTTTCGGGGGAGAGGCTTTCGGTGAGGCAGGAGATATGGAGGAGAGCATCCTCACCGAAGGTGTGGGAGAACCTGCATGACGGTTCGGGTGATTACGGAACCTTGTAGCCGAACTGGTGGCACTGGTCGCAGAAGTTTTCCGTCTCGCCGTGCATGATGTGGCAGTTCGTGCATTCAAGTTCGTCGCGGTAGTGCGGGGACATGTGCGGGTTGGCCGGCTTGACGTCCTTCGTCTTTTCAACGAGGGCCTTGACGTCGTGGCACTGCTTGCACGTGTCGATCGTGGGTTCCTGGGGATTGGCCTTGTCCGGACCGTGGCAGGTCTCGCAGGAGAGGCCCATGCCGACATGGCGGTCGGCACCGAACTTCTGGTCGGCAGCCTGAGCGGTGCCGAAGGCGAACGTCGCGGCGCAGAGCGAGGCGATGATCAGCGTCGTCATCTTCATTTTTGTTTTCCTTTCTGGGTTCTGAGACCGGAAGCGCGGAGTCTGGAGCTCCGGACGGGCTGTCCGTCCGATGCGCTTTCGTTGGGTCAAATCATATGCAGGCGCGCCGGCGTTTCCTACCTACCAAAGTATGTATTTCATGCATACCCGGGTATGGGGTTTCCGGTTGGTCAATAAGAAACGTCTGAAGGAGAGTGATTGTTATCGGTGCGGAGGGACTGCGGCGGATGTTCGCCGGACTTTTGCTGCGGGGCGGATGCGGGGGAGCGGAGGGGCGGCCCTCTGGGGGAAACCCTCCTTCAACGTGTCGTCCACAGGAGGCTTTCCGCCGGAGAGGGTGTGTTTTCAAGGGGTTTGGGAAAGGGAAGGGTAAACCCTGCATACTTTGGTATGTGCAAGGTCCATACCGCGGTATGTAGCCGAAAGGAGGGCGGAGGAGAAGAATAGCGGTGTCGCCGGCGAGGAGCGAGCGAGAGAATCCGCCCCGCCGGTTGTGTTCCCAATCCGAATGGAGAATCCTCAGAATGACTCAGATCGATACCAGCCGCCGCGGCTTCCTCAAGTCCGCCGTCGCCGCCTCCGCCGCCATGATGTCCGCTGCCGCCGTGCACGCCGGCATTCCCGCCAAGTCCGTTGCCAAGTACGACGAAACGTTCGACGTCGTGATCATCGGCTCCGGCTTTGCCGGCATGGCCTGCGCCCTCAAGGCCGGCCGCGCCGGTCTCAAAGTCCTCATGATTGAGAAGATGTCCACGGTCGGCGGCAACTCAGCCATCTGCGGCGGCAACGTCGCCTGCCCGGTCAACCCGGTCCAGAAGGCCCAGGGCATCAAGGACAGCAAGGAGCTCTTCATCGCCGACTGCCTGAAGGACGGTCTCGGCATCAACCACACGAACCTCCTCTCCACCATCGCCGACCGCTGCAACGACACGATCCAGATGGTCGTCGACTGCGGCTGCGAATTCGTGCCCAACAAGATGCTCTTCGAAGGCGGCCACTCGGTTCCGCGTTCCTATGAAATCAAGGCCGGCACCGGCTCCGGCTACATCCGTCCGATGCACGAAGAGCTCAAGAAGCTCAAGAACGTCGTGATCCGCACCCGCTGCAAGTTCGACGACTTCGTCATGGAAGAAGACGGCTCCGTCGCCGGCATCGTCTGCCGCACGGGCTACCGCTTCAACAACAAGGCCGTCTCCGACGACCTCGAAAACAAGACCGGCAAGAAGTCCGTCGTCCGCGCCACGAAGGGCGTCATGCTCGCCGCCGGTGGCTTCTCCCGCGACATCTTCTTCCGTCAGATCCAGGACCCGCGCGTCGTCCCGACGACCGACTCCACGAACCAGCCCGGCGCCACGGCCGGCGTGCTGATCAAGGCCCTTGGCATTGGCGCCGCTCCGGTTCAGCTCTGTTGGCTCCAGTTCCTGCCGTACTGCAACCCGCGTGAAAAGGGCTTCGGCGTTTCCGTGAACTTCACGAACCACGCCTGCATGGACCTCGGCCTCGTCGTCGACCGCAAGACCGGCCGCCGCTTCATGGACGAACACGCCGGCCGCAAGATCAAGTCCGACGCCCTCTTCAAGGTCATCGGCACGGACGAAAACTACCCGATCGCCGTCTGCGACGACTCCATCGTGAAGGCCATCAACCCGTCCTTTGTCAAGCTCCCGCTTGAAATGGGCACGGTCAAGAAGTTCGACACGCTCGAAGCCCTCGCCGACCACTTCGGCATCAAGAAGGACGCCTTCCTCGAAGAAGTCAAGAAGTTCAACGGCTTCGTCAAGGCCGGCGAAGACAAGGACTTCGGCCGCATCCTCTCCTTCAACAACGGTCTGACCGTCTCCCAGGGCCCGTTCTACGGCATCGAATGCTGCCCGAAGATCCACCACACGATGGGCGGCGTCATGATCAACGAAAAGGCCGAGGTCATCTCCGCCACGACGCAGAAGCCGATCAAGGGCCTCTACGCCGGCGGTGAAGTGACCGGCGGCGTCCACGGCGCCTCCCGTCTCGGCACGGTGGCCGTCATCGACGCCCTGACCTTCGGCATGATCGCCGGCGAAAACTTCGCCGCTATGAAGTAATCCTCCTGCGTCCATCCCCTCGGACAGGATGACCGACCGCCAAGAGCCGGCACAAGAGGAATACAGGGAAAAAGGAGCACGCTTTAGGGACCGTGCTCCTTTTTTCGTTTCAGGACAATGACGGGATCATGCCGGCTTCGCGAAACCGATCCTTATGCACGCCTCTGCTAGTTCTGTTGGCGGATGTATGAAGATTCTCAAAATAGTATGATGTCGGGACGGGGACGGGCTCTGAGGGCCGCGGGCCCCTCCATTCACTCCTTACGGAAGGACAACATGACATGAAGCGAACGCTTGCTCTTGCCGTCGCCTGCGCACTCGTGCTTGAGGGCTGCGGAGAATCCGACGCGCCCGGGGAAGCCCGGAAGAAGACCGTGCTCGAATATGCGAGCATGAAGGACATCCGCAACATCAATCCGCATCTTTATCTGGGCGAGATGGCCGCTCAGGCCATGGTCTTCGAGCCGCTCGTCTTCAATACGCCCGAAGGGGTTAAGCCCGCGCTTGCCGAGCGCTGGGAGATCTCCGGGGACGGCCGCACCTACACCTTCCATCTGCGCCGCGGCGTCAAGTTCACGGACGGCACGCCGTTTACGGCCGACGCCGTCAAGAAGAACATCGATGCCGTCATGGCCAACCGCACGCGCCACGCCTGGCTCGACATGATCAACGAGATCGAGTCGAGCGAAGTGGTCGACGAGCACACCTGGCGCCTGCATCTCAGGCATCCGTACTTCCCCGCACTCATCGAGCTCGGGCTCTCGCGCCCTTTCCGCTTCATCTCGCCCGCCTGCATGAAGGACGGCGGGACGAAGGACGGCGTGACCTGTCTCGCAGGCACGGGTCCCTGGGTGCTCTCCGAACATAAGGACCAGCAGTACGCGCTCTTCAGCCGCAACGAGGGCTACTGGGGTGATAAGCCGATCGTACCCACCGTTCGCTGGAACGTCGTGCCCGACACGCAGACCATGCTGATGGCGCTTGAAAAGGGCGAGATCGACCTCGTCTTCGGCGCCGACGGCGACCAGCTCACGGGCGACGCGTTCAAGAAGCTCACGGACGAGAAGCGCCTCAACACGGCGGTGAGCGAGCCGATCGCCTCCCGCGCCATTCTCGTCAACTCGAAGCGCCCGATCACGAAGGACGTGCGCGTGCGCGAGGCGCTGGCCTACGCCTTCAACCGTCAGGCCGTGGTCGACGGCATTCTCAATGGCACGGAGGCGGCCGCCATGACGCTCTTTGCGAAGAGCGTGCCCTACTGCGACGTTCCGCTCAAGGAGCGCGGACATGATCCGAAGAAGGCCGTCGAGATTCTTGATGCGGCGGGCTGGAAGGCCGGTGTCGACGGCATCCGCACGAAGGACGGCGCAAGGCTCGTGCTCGACTTCTACTTCAACTCCAACAACGCCCAGGAAAAGACGATCGCCGAGGCCATGCAGGGCGACCTGCTCAAGATCGGCGTCGAGCTTCGCGTGATCGGCGAGGAGAAGCAGGCCTTCCTCGACCGCCAGCGCACGGGCGAATTCGACCTGCAGTACTCGCTCTCCTGGGGCGCGCCGTACGACCCGCAGAGCTATCTCTCCTCCTGGCGCATTCCCGCGCACGGCGACTATCAGTCCCAGATCGGGCTTGCCGACAAGGCGCACATCGACGCGACCATCACGGCCCTCATGACCGAGGCCGACGAGAAGAAGCGCGCCGCCATGGTTCGCGACGTGCTCACGCGCATCACGGATGCGGCGGTCTACATCCCCGTCTCCTATTCGCGCACGAAGGCCGTTTATTCGAACAGGATCAAGGACGTCTCCTTTGCGGTGACGCAGTACGAGATCCCGTTCGAGAAGATGAGCTTCACGGAGGCGGGCAAATAAATGGGCGGCATGCTCGTGCGGCGCCTCGCGCTCCTCGTGCCGATGCTTCTGGGCATCACCTTCATCGCGTTCATGTTGGGTGAACTCTCGCCCTCTGATCCCGCCGAGGTGTCGATCCGCGTGAACGCGATGGTGCCCACGCCCGAGCTCATCGCCCAGACGCGTCATGAACTCGGGCTCGACCGCCCTCTCATGACGCGCTACTTCGAGTGGCTCGCGGGCGTGCTGCAGGGTGACCTCGGCACGAGCTTCGTGACGGGGCACAAGGTGACGGACGACTTCCTGCGAGCCTTCCCGCCCACGCTGGCGCTCGCGGGCGCGACCCTTCTGATCGTGCTCGTGACGGGCGGGGTGTGCGGGTGGCTCTGCGCAAGGCATGCGGGCGGTCCCGTCGACAGGGCGATCCGCAGCGTCCTCTTCACGATCTCGGCGCTGCCCAACTTCTGGGCCGCGCTCCTTCTGATGTGGCTCTTCTCGCTCACGCTCGGGTGGCTTCCGACGAACGGCATGAGGACTCCCGAGTCGGTGATTCTGCCCGCCGTCTCGCTCTCGCTCGCCTACGTCGGCACTTACGTTCGCCTCATCCGCACCGAAATGCTGAGGACGGCCGAGTCCGACTGGGTGATGTTCGCCAGGGCGCGCGGACTCTCCGAGGGGCGGATCTCGCTTCACATGATGCTCAACAGCCTCAGGGGTACCGTCACCGCACTCGGCATGTCGATTCCGAAGCTCGTCGCGGGCACCTTCGTGATCGAGAACATCTTCGCCTGGCCCGGCATCGGCAGGCTCTGCGTCTCCGCCATCTTCAACAGGGATCTGCCCGTGATCATCGCCTACGTACTCGTGATGGCCGTGTTCTTCATCCTCTTCAATCTGCTTTCGGACCTTGCGCTGGCAGCGCTTGATCCGCGCGCCCGCAGAGGCGGCGCAGGGGAGGCGGCATGACGAACCGCTGGCGCAGGGCGCTGGCCGCCCCATCGGGCCTCTTCCTTCTCGCCGTGCTCGCTGCAGGCCTTGCGGCGCCCCTGCTGCCGCTCGCCGATCCGACGGCCATCGACATTTCGTCGAAGTTCCTGCCGCCGAGCCTCGAGCATCCCTTCGGCACCGATCTTCTCGGCCGCGACATGCTCTCGCGCATGATCTGGGGCATCCGCACCACCTTCGTGACGGCGCTCCTCACGATGATCGTGACGGCGGGCGTCGGCATGATCGCTGGCGGCGCTGCGGCAGCGGCCCGAGGCAGGGTCGATGCGCTCATCATGCGCTTTTGCGACGTGTGGATGTCGTTCCCGAGCGAAGTGCTCATCCTGACTCTCGTCGGCATGATGGGCCCGGGGCTTGAGAACGTGCTCATCGCCTGCCTGCTCGCCAAGTGGCCCTGGTACGCACGCATGATGCGCGGCCTCATCCTTCACCTCAATTCGGCCGGCTTCGTGCAGTTCGCGCGTGTGACCGGCGCCTCCAACATGAAGGTGCTCTTCGGACACCTCGTGCCCAATGCGGCGGGCGAATGCTTCGTGCTCGGCACGATCGACACGGGCAGCGTCGTCCTCATGATCTCGGCGCTCTCCTTCCTTGGCCTCGGCGCACAGCCGCCCATGCCCGAGTGGGGCTCCATGCTCGCGGACGCGAAGAACGTGATGACGCTTTATCCGGGACAGATGTTCGTGCCCGGCCTCGCGATCCTGCTCGTGGTGGCGGCGCTCAACTTCCTCGGCGACGCGCTTCGCGACGCCTTCGACGTGAGGAGGACCGAATGACGGACGCAGACGACGTGATTCTCAGTGTCGCGGGCCTTCGCGTCCGTGATTCCAGGGACAGGGAAATCCTGCACGGGCTCGACCTCGACGTGCGCAGGGGCGAGTGCCTTGCGCTCGTGGGCGAGTCGGGCGCAGGGAAGTCCCTGACCCTGAGGGCGCTTGCGGGGCTTCTTCCGCACGGCTTCACGGTCTCGGGGACGATGGACTTCGAGGGCCGGACGCTCTGCGCGCCGGGCGCCTTCGCCGCAGTGCGCGGCAGGCGCATCCTCTACATGGCCCAGCAGGCGATGACCGCCTTTGATCCCCTCGTGAGGATCGGCGTGCAGCTCGGCGAAACCGCTTCGACCGCAGGACTTTCGGGCTCGAAGGCCGATGAGGCCGTGAGCAGAGCGCTTCGTGCGGTCGGGCTCGATCCCGCCCGCATCCTCAGGGCCTTCCCGTGCGAGCTTTCGGGCGGGATGCTCCAACGCGTCATGACCGCCTGCGTCCTCATCCTCAGGCCCGACGTGATTCTCGCCGACGAACCCACGAGCGCGCTTGACGTCGTCAACGTCAGGGCCGTCCTCGCGAGCCTTCAGGAGGTGAGGAGGACGACGGGCTCGGCGCTCGTGCTCGTCACGCACGACCTCGGCCTCGCGGCGGGCCTTGCGGACCGCTTCGTGATCCTCATGTCGGGCGGAATCGTCGAAAAGGGCGGCCGCGAGATCTTTGAGCGCCCCTCGCATCCCTATACGCAGAGGCTTGCGCTCGCCTGGCGGCGTGCGAACGCCGTTCTGCAGGAATCCCTGGCTGCAGGCCCTGCGCCCGCAGCGGAGGAGCCGCAGCGTGCGCCGGAAGCTGAGCCCGTGCTCCGGATCGAGGGCGTCACGAAGTACTATGCCTCTGGATCCTTCCTGCGGCGGAGCGTGCACGAGGTGCTCCGCGGCGTGAACCTTGAGGTCCGCAGGGGCGAGGTCGTCGGACTCATCGGCGGCTCGGGCGAGGGAAAGTCGACGCTCTCGCGCCTCATCCTCGGGCTCGAGGCGCCGACGGCGGGCCGCATTCTCGTGAGGGGCGCTGACCGCTCCGAGCTTTGTTCGGGCGAGGCGAGCGTCGTCTTCCAGAACTATCTTGACTCGGCCGATCCCGTCTGGACGGTCGGGGACGTGATCGAGGAGCCCGTGAGGCTTGCGGGCGGCCGCGTCGATGTGCGGGACCTTCTCAGGCGCGTGGGACTTCCCGCCGAGTACGCGTCGCGCCGTCCCCACCAGCTCTCGGGCGGAGAGCTCCAGCGCGTCGCGATCGCGCGCGCCATGGGGGGCGGCCCGTCGCTCGTCGTCTTCGACGAGGCGCTCAGCAGCCTCGACGCCTCCGTGCAGGACGAGATCATGGAGCTTCTTGCCGAGCTCAAGCCCGATCATGCCGGCTGGCTCTTCATCTCGCACGACCTCAAGGCCGTTGCAAGGCTCTGCGACAGGGTCGCCGTGCTCTCCGAAGGCCGCATCGTCGAAGTGATGGACGCTGCACGCATGGGCAGCCCCTCGAGCGAGGCGGGCAGGCGCTTCGTCGAGGCCGCCGCGGCGGCGCTCCCTCGGGCGTAAACGGTGATGTGAGAGGTCTCCGACGGCGCCTGCGGACGGCGTGGACCTCCTAGGAACATAGGATGTTCATCCTATGCCGTCCGGACGCCCTGAACGGGATCCTGCCCCGAAGGACAGTCGTTTCGGGCGGTTTTCGGGCGTTTTCAAGCTCGGATGAAGATCCTCTTTTGTTTCGGGACGAGCCTCCTTAGACTAATTCTCAAGCGGTGCCCCGGCTGACCTCGGTGCATCCGCTCCTTGACCAAGATAAGGAGAAGTACATCATGACCAACCAGTCCCGTCGTTCCTTCCTGCAGGGCTCCATCGTCGGCGCCGCCGCGCTTGCCTCCGCTTCCGTTGTTCAGGCCGCCCCGCGCTCGAAGGTTCCCGCCAAGTGGGATGAAACCGTCGACGTGATCGTCGTCGGCTCCGGCTTTGCCGGTCTTGCCGCCGCCATTGAAGCCCGCAAGGCGGGCGCCAAGGTCGTCGTTCTCGAGAAGATGCCGACCCCGGGCGGCAACTCCATCATCAATGGCGGCATTCTGACCGCCACGGGCTGCCCGCAACAGCTCAAGCACGGCATCAAGGACTCCGTCGACCTGCTCGCTCAGGACATCCTCGTTGCCGGCGCCTACCTCAACGACCCCGCGAAGGTTCGCGTCCTCGCCGAACATGCCCTCTCCAACTATGAATGGACGGTGAAAGAACTCGGCGTCGAATACAACCTCGACGCGATCGGTCAGGAAGGCGGCCACTCCGTTCCGCGCTATGTCTTCACGAAGAACGGCTCCGGTTCGGGCATCGTGCGCAAGGAACTCGACAAGTGCAAGGAACTCGGCGTTGAAGTCCGCCTGCGTGCCTACGTCGAACACATCATCCGCGACGACAAGGGCCGCGTGGTCGGTCTCGAAGTCCGAGAAGGCTATCGCTTCCCGAAGAAAGACTCCGGCAAGGTGAAGTTCATCGCCGCCAGGAAGGGCGTCGTTCTCTGCTACGGCGGCTTCTCGGCCGACGTCAAGTTCCGCCAAATGCACGACCCGAAGCTCACGGACAAGTTCAGCACGACGAACCAGTCGGGCGCCACGGGCGAACTCTGGCGTGAAACCTACAACATCGGCTGCGCCCAGATCCAGAACGACTGGATCCAGTGCGGTCCGTGGTCCAACCCGAAGGAAAAGGGCATGGGCATCGGCTGGACGTTCACGCAGTCCGCTGCGGCTGAATACGGCCTGTGGGTCAACACGAAGGGCCAGCGTTTCGTCAACGAGCTTGCAAACCGCAAGGTCCGCGCCGACGCCATCTTCGCTGAAGAAGCCAAGGGCCTCAAGGCCATCGCCATCGCCAACCAGTACGGCGCCGACAAGCTCGAAGCCGCACGTCCGGGCATCATGAAGAAGCTCGTCGAACCGAACATCGTCAGCAAGTACGACACGCTCGAAGCCCTCGCCAAGGACTTCAATATCCCGCTCGACGAACTCAAGAAGACGCTCGCCCAGGTGAACGAATCCGCGAAGACCAAGAACGACAAGCCGTTCGGCCGCTACATCAACAACGAGTTCAAGCCGCTCACCGAAGGTCCGTGGTACGCAGCCATCACGAGCCCGAAGGTCCATCACTGCATGGGCGGTCTGCTCACCAACATGAAGGGCCAGGTCCTCGACATCATGGATCAGGAACCGATTCCGGGTCTCTATGCCGCCGGCGAAGCCACGGGCGGCATCCACGGCGCCGTGCGTCTGGGCTCCTGCGCCATCCTCGACTGCCTTGTCAACGGCCGCATCTGCGGTCAGGAAGTCGCCAAGTAACCTCTCCTCCTGAAGTCTCGGCGTGAGACGGCGGGCGGCCTTCGGGCCGCCCGTCTTCGTTTCGGGCTCCGCGCTCCGCACGTAGGCATTTTCCCGAGACTGCAGGCACGGCATGTTCTTATAGACTAGAGTGCAGCACCTTTTTCGAGGCAGACACC
>ULMS01009016.1_pt1 | contig 11082 bp, 7 predicted proteins | sample 1951721 | NCBI WGS metagenome assembly ULMS01 (sample SAMEA4835557, study PRJEB28245) | human gut metagenome | biome: gut microbiome; material: fecal sample | place: Denmark | collected 2008 | reverse complement strand
AGACCAATTTTAATTTGGGTGGCGCATTGACGAAGTCAGGAGAAGAACCAGCGCAAATAACGCAAGCAGCCCCATCCATAAAGGACAGGGCTGCTTTTTGTCTTAATAGTACATCTCAATATACTGATATGCCTTTTCAAAGATGTCATTATCTTTTATACTATACTTGATCCACAGAATCGAGCGGAGTTTCTTTTTGATCTCGCGTTGAGCCGTAATGCTCTTGAAAGCATCGTTGAACTGGCGGACAATGTTGACTACCTCGTTATCAATATCGTTTACCACATTCTCAACCACTACAGGTGTCTCCTCTGTTCTAATACTCTGGAACAACTCCGTCAAGGCTGCTCTTGCCTGAGCACGCTTGTCCTGAGGCTGGTCAACTTTCTTTTCTTCTTCAAGCAGATCCTTAGCCATTGCCAGCAGTTGCTTCAAGAAGTCAATGCTCGAGATGAGATTCTGGGCCATACGATCACGAAGTTCATCAAGTTTCTCCGCAAACTGCTTGAACTTTGGATCTCCAGCATGTTCGCCTAATCGAAGGCGAAGCATCTTCTCTACTTCGACAATCTTCCTTTGCACCTTCTTCTCGTCTTCCAATACTGAGTCAATGACGTCAGCATCCACAACGAGATCTTCAAGTGAAGTGCCGATGTTGATAGTGTCGATATTACGATGAATAATCTCTATGGTCTTTGCACCAAGCAGAGTCCAAATAAGATTTCCACCGCTCACCGGACGAACACTCTGATACACCTGAGCCATCCAAGTATAATCGTTCTGGTATGGTGCAAGATAAGCATCAGGCGATATGATCTCCCAAGCCTTTGAAAGGCGAGCAAAGTGACGAGCAAAGTTGGTCTTTACGCCTTCATCCTTCAGGCATTGTTGTGCTGCGGTCAATCCTTCCCATCCACCAACAGTTCTATCAACACTAGGGAAGAACTCAAGGCATTCTTGTATAAATGTAGGAATCAATGATTTTATCTCGTCCATATTCTTGACGATAGTCTTGATGCTTTCCTCGTCGAAGGCAAGACTCTTAGCCACATTTTCAAACACACCTACGAAGTCAACAATCAGTCCACACTTCTTGCTCTCATTGTACTTGCGGTTTGTACGGCAGATAGCCTGAAGCAAGGTATGATTCTTCATCGGCTTGTCCAGATACATACACTGAAGAATAGGAGCATCGAAGCCGGTAAGCAGTTTGCTGGTCACGATAACGAACTTCAGCGGTGACAGCGGATCACGGAACTGGTCGAGCAGTTTTTTCTCCTCGTCGCGGCTGCGCTTGTAAGGCTTATATTCATCAGCCTTATCACCAGCCGTATGCATGACAATTGTGGTCTGGTCATCTGTGCCAAGCAGAGCATCGAGTGCTTTCTTGTATTTCACACAGCAGTCTCGGTTATATACTACCACCTGTGCCTTCATGCCTGTAGGCTCTACATACTCGCGGAAGTGGTTTACTATAAACTTACATACATCATTGATACGCTTGTCTGCCGTAAAGAAAGCTTCCACGCTGGTGCGGTGCACAAGTTCATTCTTGTCATCCTCACTAATCTGGTCGGTAAGCGCATCAAACTCCTCTTGGAGTTTAGTTTCATCCAAGTGCATCTCCACAGGGACGGTCTTGAAGTTCAGTTCAAGTGTTGCACCATCGGCAACAGAATCCTGGAATGTGTACTTAGAGATATAGCCATACTCATCCTCCTCCGCACCAAAGCAGACAAAGGTGTTGTGATCATTTCTATTGATTGGAGTACCTGTCAATCCGAAGAAGAATGCGTTTGGCAATGCGGTACGCATCTTCTTGCCAAGGTCACCTTCCTGTGTACGATGGGCCTCGTCCATCAAAAGGATGATATTATCTCTGTCGTCAAGCACCTGGCCATCAACTAAATCTCCAAACTTGAAGATAGTGGTGATCAGAATCTTGCGCTGATGAATCTTTGTCTCCAGCTCAGATTTGCTCTCAATTCCCTCTACATTAGGAATCTCCGCACGAGTGAAGTCACCCGTAATCTGGTCCTCAAGGTCAATACGGTCATCCACAATCAACACAGTAGGTGACTTCAGGTCCTGCTGTAGGCGTAGTTTTTGAGCAGCGAAGACCATCAGCCACGATTTACCAGAGCCCTGGAAATGCCATATCAGGCCCTTCTTTGGTCCCTTACCATTTCTATAGGTATTCAATACACGCTGCACGATAGCCTCTCCACCCAGATACTGCTGGTATCGGCACACAATCTTAATCTTCTCTCCGCTCGCAGTACCTGTGAACACGGAGTAGAATCGATAAATATCCAGCAGACGCTCCGGTTCAATAAATTCCAAATAGTTGTGTTGCACCTGCAGCAATGAGCCATGGAGACGCTTCTCGTCTGCAAACCATGGTCCCCACTTGTCAATCGGACATCCTATACCTGCATACTGCAGTTCCTTTCCCTCGCTGGCAAAGCAAAGGATGTTAGGTACGAACATCTCAGGGATGCTCTTCTGATAATGCATGATATCAGTAGCACCATCAGCCCATGTCACTTGTGGACGAACAGGGGTCTTAGCCTCGCCAATAACCATAGGAATGCCATTGATGACGAACACCAGATCAAGGCGCTTGCCTCCCTCCTTGCTCAGTCTGGGGTACTCCCATTGATTGGTAACGACACAGCGGTTCTTATACTCCTTGCCATCCTTATCCTTTCCGTCGCTGAAGAAACGGATGTTGATGTTATCGCCATCTGATCCAAAAGGATATGAGTTCTCCTCAAAGAGAAGTCTGCGGAATTGATCGTTAGCATCCACCAGTCCATCAGCCTGTCCACCACTAGTGATAGCAGCACGTAGTTTGTATATCACCTGTTCTGCTTGTTCCGGAGTGATAGGGTTAAGACGGAGCAATGCCTCCAAAAGCCATTCCGTTACAAGTACCTCATCTGTGAGACGAGGTACGAACTTTGGCTCAACATAGATCCATCCGCGCTGAGCAGCAGCATTAATGAGCATCTGCTCCACAGTATTGTCTTCGTTAAAGTATGCCATATTTATCTAGAATTATTCTTTTACTCTATATTTTTGTTTAGGATTGCGAGGAGCACCTGGATACATCATGACAATTGACTTCTCCGCTAATAGTAGTGGTATTAAAGAGTTTCTAATGTAAGAACTACTTTTACCTGTTCTCTCGACAATTTCCTCAATGCTGACCCAATCAGCACAGATTGAAATAATAAGAGATTTTAGCTCTTCCTTGGACATTCTCTTCTTTTTAGGACTTGCACTGTTAGCTGTCGAACTTGCACTGTTACTTGCACTGTTAGCTTCCGAGCTTGCACTGTTACTTGCATTGTTAGCTTCCGAGCTTGCACTGTAGCTTGCACTGTTGTTGGCGCAACTGGTAACTTGATATTTTGTGTTATCACCAGAGATTGATAGATCTAATCCAAACACATTCGTGTTTTTTGCAGGTAAACGGTAGCGCATACCACGTCCATATCCATAAGCCTCTAACAAATCTTTTTTTACCATCAACTTCAGCAGTTCTGAAATAGCTGATTTGTGCATATTCAGAACATAACGGAGACGCTCGTTCGTGACGTCTCCCTCATCACATGCTAATGCTAATACTGACATGACATTGTGATCGAATGAGTTTGCAGTTATACCAAACTTATTTGCAAGAGTAGCTTTTGCTTTTTCAGACAAAAGAGATTCCATTGGCATTATGAGCACAACTTTGTCAGGCTGGAGTTGTTCTTCAATCTTAGGAGAGCGCCAATTTGCATCGCGCCAGCCTTTCATGATTTTATCTGTTCCACTACCAGCTTTTTCTGCGACTCCGATCATCGAAAACATCTTCTGTAAATACTTGTTTCTACAGACGCTATCTCCACCTGTATAATATTGCTCCTTTGAAACTAACATCGTACCTGGGTTAGAGAAAATGAAACCATCGCGTTGATGTCTTACAACCATTGAAGCATTTATACTATAATCAGCATGAATACAGAAATTTATAAGTGCCTCTCTGATAGCAATATGCGCAGGCGTCTCTTCTATTCGTATATTATTGTTCAGTTGGAAGGGTTTGGGCAATACTGACTGCAAGCGTGGCAAAACTCGTTGATAGAAGTTAAATAGATTCGCCTCCCATGTGCCATCGTAACAGATTCGATTGCTCCAGCGGACATCTTCATCTTCTGAAAGGCGCTCTTGGTAGTCAGGAAAGAAATATGGACAACACTCCTCGTCTGTTATAGAGAGAGTCTTGCCAAACATCAATAATCCGGCTACAGTAAATCCTTCTTCTCCGCTTTGTCTATCTTTGCGATAACCACCTATCATTCTTAGCAGTTCAACATCCTCCAACGCTAACCAAGGATGGTCGGGCGAAGATAGTTTGAATAATTGTCTATATCTATTGAGGGCTTCTTTGTCAATGTCCTCCATTGTGTAGTTCTTCAGAATACGTCCGTCTATAGGATGTGATTCATCTGCATCAGCAAACATTCTTCTTACCTCTGCATCTGTACACCTGTAGTCTCCTTCAAAGTTTCGTTTGAAGGTATTACCAAATGGATTTGCTGTTCTATAAACAGGACGCTGTTCTCTACTTGCCCTTGGAATATGAAAAATTATAATACGATAGTTCTTGTATTCCGCCACCTCAACGTCCTTTGACGTAAGCAGATTACAGCTTATAGTAGACTTATTATTGACATTATTCCAGAAGTCCTTTTGATATTTTAGAATCTGTTCTTCTGTGAGGCCGTCTAAATAAAAATAGTTTTTCTTCTCTGCAACACCAAGCACAATCATTCCTCCCTCGCTATTAGCAAAGGCAGAATAGGTATCCCAAAAGGTTCTTGGAAAACCACCAGCAGCACTTTTGAATTCTAGATCGTCGCTTTCGTAGTTAACGAGCAACGATTCTATATATTCATTAAAGTCATTCTTATTTCTTACTTCTATCATACTATTGATATTTTCTAGTTTATCAACTTACTAATTCCATTATTTAATACACAGATCAAACAGTGACCTGTAAGTTTTGATTTGTCGGCTTGCTTGAGGATGGAAACAAACTTTTGTTGTTCAGACATGTTTGGAACTGGAACTTTCATCTTTTTGATATCGGAGAAAACAATATCAAGTTGATTAGTTGAGCCAGTAACATACTGCCTGTATATTTCGGACTGTGTATCGTTAAGAGACAGATATGAATTAAGAACTTCAGGTAGAATTATAGAGTGGTCTGGTGTAAGAGCTATTATATGGCTATCGTTGATGTATATATTACCATCTGAAGGACAGCAGAAAACACAGCATCTTCCTAGAGTGCCGTTTCCTGTTGCATTCAGTAAAACGTCTCCGGTTTTGAGTAGCTTCTTCTTAAAGAAGATATTCTCATTATGATACTTTACATTGGTCAATCGTATTCCCTCCCAATGTACACAAGCTTGATTAATTACTACCACAGAGGAGGATTCTACGTATTTGGGCATTATTCCTTTACTCATAATAGTGCAAACAGCCTCAAGAGGCTGTTCAATATGGGTATTGTGGTACATCTCGATAAATTGCGATTTCACCATTTCGTCAGTAGCCGCAAGTAGTTTCTTGTAGCTTTCTTTAAGACGATAGGCTGTCCACAACTTATCTGCAAGAACACGCTGTTTCTCCATTGTAGGCAACTCTATTTCATACGAAGCAAGATGCTCCCACTTAACACGAGGAGACAAAGAACCTGCAGAACCTTGAATAGCGTGTTCGAAGAACTGCTCATTCTGTACAATAAATGGGAGAAGGTTAGGTTCTATTTTCCCAGGAATAGCCTCTATGACAGTAATGTCGCCAGAACAAATACCATCAAATTGTGCTACACCAGCTTTTTGTTGGTATGCACGTCTTCTACCAAAAAGAATCTGCCCTTGCTTGAAAGACTTTGTGAAGGTGTTCTCTGTATCCACCTCAAAATCTCTCACAAGCATTTCGTTAGGCACAAGATGCTCTAAGCCCACTATTGGCATTCCATTCTTATCTCCCTTGAATGTAGTTCTACATTCACGAGCAACTTGGTCAAATCTATATTTAGCCATTGATTAATTCAAGTAAAGAGGTGTAACATTCATGGACACTACGAGCGGCATCATTCCACTTTTCTATGGCATCATCTATTGTCAATGAATCGGATGATGCAAATGACTTGGGTGCGACATAAAGTGATATATTCAAATCACCATCTTTTCCCAATACATCATTTTTGGCTACAACCTTACAGAAATCTTCTATATCTTGATGCCCAAAGTATGCATTGCTTATCTTTGAAATGTGCTCATCTGTGAGATAGCTCTCTGCATTCTTGCGGACTACCTCGTTGACAGCATTAATAAACACAATCCTATTCTTGTACTCTTCTGTCTTATTTGACTTACAGATGATAATACATGCCTCCATCGGAGAATTATAGAATAGGTTAGGTGCCAAGCCTATCACACATTCTACAAGGTCATTTTTTATTAGTTCTTTTCTAATTTCTTGTTCCTCTTTGCGGAATAACACACCATGCGGAAACAAGATAGCACATCTGCCAGTCTTCTCATCCATACTGGCAAGTATATGCTGAAAAAACGCATAGTCAGCTCTTCCCTGAGGCGGGGTTCCCAAGAAGTTACGCCCCCATTTGTCGTTCATGAACTTTTCGCGGTTCCACTGTTTAATGGAGTACGGCGGATTAGCCAGCACAATATCAAACTTCCTCAATCGACTGCCATCCACGAATCCCGGCTTCTCAAGTGTATCTGCATTAACGATAGAAAAATCCTCCACACCATTGAGGTACAGATTCATGCGAGCAATAGAGCTGGTGAGGGCATTGATTTCCTGACCAAACACCTTCACGCCCTGCCAAGGCTGGCCCTTCTGACGAAGGAAATCCAGACATTTCACAAGCATGCCACCCGAACCGCACGTAGGGTCATAGATACTCTCGTTTGGTTTTGGCTGCAGAATTTCAGCCATCAATGTGACTACTGTTCGGTTGGTATAAAACTCCTGCGCAGTATTGCCGGCATCATCGGCAAACTTGCCTACAAGATATTCATACGCCTGCCCCATCTCATCGGCAGGACAAGAGGCGAGTGAGAGGTCGTAGCGCGAGAAGTCTTCTATTAAAGAGGTGATGATATGGTCAGGCATCTTAGCCTTGTTGGTCCAGCCATCCTTAGGACCGAAGATTCCCTCCAATCCGCCGATGACGCGGCCATCCATCTCCTTTCCTGGATTGGCCTGTTCGATGGCAATGAATGCTTCCACGAGACGCTGACCGACATTCTCTGTCACCTCACGCACGTCACACCAATGAGCACCATCAGGGATTCGGATGACAAAATCCTCACTCTGCGCTCGAGCAAAATCTTCACCTCCCTCGCATGCAAACTCGCCATACTGCTCGTCATACACATCCGAGATGCGCTTGAAGAACAGCAAAGGGAAGATATATTCCTTGTAGCCTGCAGCATCAATCTGGCCACGTAGACGGGTAGCTGCTCCCCACAGGAACTGCTTCATTTCATCGAGTGAGATAGGTTCACCCTTTATTCTGTATTTTTTCTGTTCTGCCATGATTTATGCGCTGATTATTTTCTTAAATTCCTCTTCTGCCAGACGAACGGCTTCGAGGGCTTCCATGAATTCTTTCTTTACCTCCTCGTATGGGCGGATAGCCTCTTTGTGATACTCTACATATCGGTTTGGTGAGAGATTGAACTCCTTCTCTTCAATCTCCTTAAGGGTAACAACCTTCGAGAAGTCCTCAATATCCTTGTAGTCGGCATAAAGCTGATAGAGACGGTCCACATCTGCAGGAGAGAGGATGTTTTGGGCACGCTTGGTAGTGAGTATCTTGGTGCCATCTATCATCAAGATGCGACCAGAGTGCTCTGCTGGCTTCATCTTACGGAGAATGAGGAAACACGGAGAGAGCCCAGTGCCATAGAAGAGTTTATCACCAAGTGTTACCACAGCCTCAATGAGATCACTCTTGACCAGTTTCTCACGGATGCGCCCTTCTTCATTGCCACGGAAGAGAATGCCCTGTGGCATTACCACTGCCATGCGGCTATTGCCTGGTGCCATACTCTTCACCATGTGCTGAATCCACGCATAGTCACCGCAAGAGTCTGACGGCGTACCCCAAACGTTACGGCCAAACTTGTCTGACGACCATTCAGTAGATCCCCACTTATCAAGGGAGAACGGAGGATTGGCTATCACGCAGTCGAACTTGGCGATGCCGCTACCCTGCAGAATCTTTGGTGAGCGAAGTGTGTCACCCTGCATGATATTGAAGTCGGATGCACCATGCAGGAAAAGATTCATCTTGGCAATGGCAGCATTGACAACATTCTTTTCCTGGCCGAAGATGCTACCACAACAGAGATTGTCGTGGTGCAGGTGATGTACAGCCTCGATGAGCATACCACCACTACCGCAGGCAGGGTCATAGACCGTCTCGCCTGGCTTGGGATCGAGAATACGAACAAGCAGACTTACCACCGAACGTGGTGTATAGAACTCACCAGCTTGGGCCTTCGAGTCATCGGCAAACTTCTTCAGCAACACTTCGTAGGCATCGCCCATCAGGTCGGCAGGATAGGCATTGTTGCCAAGATTGCGAGTGGAAAGGTGCTCGATGAGGTCGCGAATCTTGCCGTCAGTAAGGATATTCTTGTTGGTCCATTTCTGGCTCGAGAACATACTCAACACTCCATAGAGGGTATCAGGGTTGGCCAGTTCTATCTTGCGCATGGCACCGACTATGGCTGCGCCAAGGTTTTCCGAGCGCTCGCGTACATCCTGCCAGTGGCATCCGTCAGGTATGTCGAAACGATGCTGCTCAGGCAACATCGCATAATCCATATCGCCACCGCTCTCCTCCAATGCAGCCTGCATCTCTTCGTCATATACATCCGAGATGCGCTTGTAGTAGAGAATTGGCGTGATATAATCCTTGAAATTATCTTGGCTCACAGGACCACGGAGTATGTTGCAGGCCTCGAACAGGAAGTTGTACAAGTCTTGCGCATTCTCCATCTTTATCTGCTCCTCTGTCTTGGGAGTGTCAAAGAGACCTGGAGTATTATTCTTTTTCTTCTTAGCCATACTAAAATAGTTAAGTGTTTCGAACTAGTTCACTCATTTTTACCTGCAGAATATTCGCTATCTTGCCAAGTGTTTCAAGCGAGGGTTGAGAGGTGTTCGTGCACCATTTGCTAACAGTGGCAGGATCTTTTCCGACCTGTTCTGCCAACCATTTTGCCGTTTTCTTTTGTTCTACAAGAACTACCTTTATGCGATTAAGATCCTTACTATTCATTGACTTTCAATTTGTATTTGATTCCAAAGTTACATTGTTTATCCGAAAATCCATCATAAATTCATAAAAAACTAAAGAAAAACCATCATTTTCTTTGCGTTTAACTTCAATCTTGAATAATTCGGGGGTCGCATCAACAATTATTTGGTCTATCCACCGAAGCAAAATGCGACGATGGCCTTCTCCTAAATATACGTCCCGATATTCTAATGCGTTGACTACGGAATATATAAAACTTGTCTGAAAGGTACAAGATAATCCTACGCCCTCTCTGGTATTTTGAAGTCTTGGACATCTCAAACTTCTCTCGGAAGTCGTAAACAATCTCAGCGTTTATTCTTTGGGCAGGATCCTTCTTATACTCTTTACCGGAAAAGCTATTTACTGCGCGAAGGAATGGCTCGAAGCCCATGTCCTTGTCCATATGTCCAGAACGAATAAGGGCTGCCTTGATATATGCCGTTTCGTACTCGTGTTCCATGTCATTGAGGGCAGCTATGATGGCCTCTTTGAGGGCAGGTTTATCCTTAGCGATAAGAATATCGTCAAGAGATTGAGTCTCTTGCTGAATACGATGACGCCCGTGTCTTCCTTGTGTTGCAGCTAATTCTGCAGTCACTTCACGTTGGATGTCTGTATTATTGTATTCTTTTGCATCTTTCTTCCAGTCCGCCTTTTTATCATATCCCTTAGATACGCTTGTTGACACCAATTTCCCAACCACATTGGTTACAAGGGTTGGAATAAGCATGCTTTGAGCGCCCATGGAACTCATAGCGTTGCTCATCAGTTTTGACGTGCTCCTGAGTCCATGGTCAAGTACTATGTAGTACAGACCACTTAGTAAGATGGGATTCTGTTTTTCAAGGGCCAAATCGCAGAGGTTGCAAATAATCTCATTCATACAGAAAAGTCCTGCAAGAATAAGTCGACGTCCCTGTATCTTGAGTTCCTCCTCGCGAGATCCCAGAAACATCAGTGCAAGCATACGATAATTGGCAGGAATACCGTTCCACCACTCATCAATCCCGGGTATTCTAAAATAGAAGACCTTTGGGATGTCCGGTTCATCCTTCTCTGTTACATATTCCTCTGTCCATTCTTCCTGTGAGGTGTCGAAACGAGCGTACCCATCGAAATAAAGAAACTTTTCAACAAGCTCGTCTATTTCCCTTTTCTTGTCATCTATTTCAGAGGGAAGAACCTCTGCCCCAAATAGTGGATCAGTAGCAAAAAGGTGTGGGGGCTTTGACATTTGAGTAAAGTAAAACGTAGCTGTTTCGTACGTTTTGAGAATCAGCAAGAGATAAAATGTTATATCCCGATTTCATTTTTTTCGCGTGTGAATAACGCACCGGAATGCCCGTAGATAAAGGGCTGATTTCCCATTCGGAGATGTGGGAAAATTTTTGAGGTGCGATATTAGGGGGCATTTGGGTCTATGTTGCAACGTGTGGGTAATGACCATTACGAGTAAATGCCAACCGTAATTTTTAACTTTGTGCTTCTTGCTGTTCTTCAACGTGAAACTACCAATCACTTTGAATGGGGAAACATTTCGCGGCTTCGGGTGCGCAGGGGCGGATTTAACAAACAGGTGAATAAAGGTGGAAATGAACGGGTTCGCCTTTAGCATTATTGCAAGGCGGAATGAGCGGGTGTAGAACCGATTGGGGCGTTTTTCTGAAAACGCTGATTAT
>ULMS01016222.1_pt1 | contig 11123 bp, 10 predicted proteins | sample 1951721 | NCBI WGS metagenome assembly ULMS01 (sample SAMEA4835557, study PRJEB28245) | human gut metagenome | biome: gut microbiome; material: fecal sample | place: Denmark | collected 2008 | reverse complement strand
ATCCGTAGTCAGATGCTCTATTCAGTTGAGCTAAGGAGCCTTTATTTCTGATTTGCGAGTGCAAAATTAGTAACAATTTTCGAATGGACCAAATGTTTTGCGAAAAAAATGAAGAAAAAATGATTTTTCTTCTGTTTATTTCATTTTGGGGTATGAAAAACGACCTGCTCAATGTTTTTAACTGAGCAGGTCGTTAATATAAATAAGGAATACTCGCTATGCTGTTTTAGCAAAGTTTACGAGCACCGTCACCGATAACAACGTCGATAACGATAGGCTCTTTGCCGAATTTTTCCTTGTATGCTTTCTTAGCCGTTTCGATGAAGTTTTCGTACAGGTCTTCGCTAACCAAGTTGATGGTGCAACCGCCGAAGCCGCCGCCCATGATGCGTGAACCTGTAACACCACAGCTGTGAGCAACTTCATTCAAGAAGTCGAGCTCGGGGCATGATACTTCATATTCCTTGCTCAAGCCATAGTGAGTTTCGTACATTTTCTTACCCACTTCTTCGTAGTCGCCTTCTTCCAAAGCTACGCATACTTCAAGTACACGATACTTTTCGCCAATTACATACTTAGCGCGCAAAGCGTCTTCTTCGCTTACTTCATTGCGTACTTCTTCGAGCATGTCGTAAGTAGCGTCGCGAAGCGATTCTACTTCAGCATGGTGCTTTTGAATAGCGGCAACAACATTTTCGCAACTCTTGCGGCGGTCATTGTATGCAGATGAAGCCAAGTCGTGTTTTACTTGTGAGTTGAGCAACACGAGTTTGTAGCCCTTAGGATCGAACGGGAAGTATTTGTACTGCAGCGAACGGCAGTCAAGGCGCATCAAGCTACCTACTTTGCCGAATACTGATGCAAATTGGTCCATGATACCACAGTTGCAACCAATGTAGTTGTGTTCTGTAGCCTGGCCTACTTTTGCCAAAGTGAACTTATCGATTTTGTTTTCACCAAACATGTCGTTCAATGCAAAAGCGTAAGTGCTTTCAAGGGCAGCCGAAGATGACATACCTGCACCAAGGGGTACATCGCCAGCGAATGCAGTGTTGAAACCTTCAACGGGAACGCCCAACTTCATCATTTCGCGGCACACACCGAAGATGAAACGGAAGTGAGTAGCTGAGGGGCCTTTTTCGTCGTCGAGTGAAAATTCAACATAATCCTTCAAGTCGATAGAATAGGCGCGAACTTTGCGCGTACCATTAGGCTTGATTTCAGCAATTACACCTTGCTGAACTGCACCGGGGAATACGAAACCTCCATTATAGTCGGTGTGTTCACCAATGAGGTTAATACGTCCGGGTGATGTATATACTGATCCAGTGCTGCCGTCGAAGTGTTCGATAAAGCGGCTTCTTATGTCTTCAATTGTTAATTTCATGAGATAATGTTGTTATGAGGTTAGTGTATGGTGATTTTATTCATTGTCTGAGCGTTTGGTAACGCGGCTACCAACGAGTGCATAGAACAGCAGGTATGCAGCACAAGCAATAACAACCCAGAAACTGGTGATGTAGTCTGTCATGTCTGCTACGCTTGCCTGGATGAACATCATTACTGCGCAACCGAATACCATTGTCATAAAGATACCACTGGCAATAGCCGTGAATTTGCCAAGTCCTTCAACAGCCATGTTGAAGATAGCTCCCCACATTACAGAGGTGCAAAGTCCAACAAGCAGGAATGCGAAGATGCCGACGGGGATATCTTGCCAAATCATTTCGAGTTTACCCCAGTCAACGCCAGGGAAGCTTACGATAATGTCTTGGGGGGCAAACATACCGAACAATACCAAAACAATAGTTGCTGAAGATACAGTGGTAATCATGGTGCGGCTGCTTACTTTGCTACCGATAGATGCACCAACGAAGCGGCCAATAAGCATCATGAACCAATATACTGCAACAAGCATACCAACAGTAGCTGCAGGAATACCATCTGCAATGAGGTACTGCTGAACGAAGTTGGGCACACCTACTTCGATACCCATGTAAAGGAAAATGGCCAATGCGCCTAAGGCGAAGTGACGATGGCTCAATGCACCCTTGATCAAGTCAAGTTGTACGGGTGCTTGTTTGGGTTCTTCAATCTTGGTGAAGAGGATTACGATGAAAGCAATAATGAAAATGCCCAGTGCAATCAAGAGTGCAGGAGTGGCATCAGCAATCTTAGCTTTGGTGGCGTCAGCAATCAGTGCGCCCATCAAGATGTAGCAAGCTACAGCAGCAGATGAGTTGAACACACCACCAATCTGAATCAATTGGTTACCTTTGTTACCGCCACCACCTAAAAGGTTAAGCATGGGGTTTACGACGCAGTTCAAAATACACATGCACAAACCTGCGATGAAGGCACCTACCAAGTAAACGCCGAATACAAGACCGAGGTTTTCTTTTGCGTCAAGCTGTCCGCTGTACCATTGAATCAGGATACCGATGATACCAACGATCAAACCAATGAGTGCCGTTTTCTTGTAGCCATATTTTGAAATAAGCATACCGGCAGGAATACCCATTATTAAATAAGCTACGAAGTTACCGTAGTTACCAATTTGTGCAAGAACGTTGGAAATTTCACCTTGGTTCTTGATAATGGTTGCCATTGGCGTACAAAGGTTTGTTACGAAAGCAATCATTGCAAAGAGAGCAATCATCACGATGATAGCTCCCCATTGTTTTTGAGAATTACTCATGTTGATTAAGGAAGGATGGATTTAAAAAGATTAGTAATAAAATTTATTTCGTGAGTGATTTTAAATGTAATTGCGTGCCCAAATGTAAGTGCAGTCAGTTGGGCACGCATTTGAAATGGAAAAGCATTCAACATCTTTGAGTATTGGCTTAATGCTTCCTATGCACTTTGCCAAATAGTTTAATCAGAGATGTGTTATGACTTGATATTCAAATAATTATTATTCAACTCCAAACTTGTAGATAGTCTTTTGTGTATACACCTGTCCGGGTTTCAAAACAACGGACGGGAAGTAAGCACGGTTCGGACTGTCGGGGAAGTGTTGTGCTTCAAAACAAAGTGCTGAACGACGTCCGAAGGTTGCTCCATGCTGTCCTTTATAGCCATCAGCCCAGTTGTCTGAATAGAATTGTACACCGGGTTCGGTGGTGTAAACCTCCATTGAACGTCCTGATTTGGGTTCTACAATTTTGGCTGCAAAGGTCAGTTCTCCGGGTTCATGTTTGTTGAGTACGAAGCAGTGGTCGTAGCCAGCTCCGTTCTTGATTTGTTCATTGTTGATGTCGTCGATAAAGTCGCCAACGCGGTGAGGAGTGGTAAAGTCGAAGGGGGTGCCTTTTACACTGCGAATTTCACCTGTTGGAATACTGTTTTCGTCGATGGGAATATAAAAGTCGGCATTGATTTGACAAATAACGTCCTCGCAAGTGGGTGTGGGGTTCGCAATGCCGGCTAATGAGAAGAAACCATGGCTAGTCATATTAATGATGGTCTTCTTGTTGGTTGTGCCCTTATAGTCGATTTTTAATTCGTTGTCATTGCTGAGTGAATACATCACAGTCATTGAAAGTTCGCCGGGGAATCCTTCTTCGTAGTAGGGCGAAACGTATCGAAGAATCAGCGTGTGGTCGTTGATTTGTTCTGCATCCCATACGCGGGCATGGAATCCGGTGGGGCCTCCATGAAGGTGGTTCGGTCCGTTGTTGATAGCCAGACTGTATTCTTTGCCATTCAGAATGAACTTGCCATGACAAATGCGGTTGCCGTATCTGCCAACTAAGGTGCTCAAGAATGGTTCGGGCGAAGCAATGCAATCATCAATGTTGTCGTGTCCTTGAATAACGTTGGCATAGTTTCCATCGCGGTCTGGTACCATAATAGCTACAAGTGCGCCACCATAGTTAGTGATGGCTACTTCCATGCCATTCTCGTTATGTAGGAAGAAAAGGTCTGTTTCCTTTCCTTTGATTACCTTTTGGAAATCTTCTTTTTTAAGTCCGCTTAAGGACTGTGCTTTGTTTTCCATGATAATGAGGGGTTTTTGTATTAAATGTATTATTTACATTGCAAATTTGTAGAAAAGATTTGGAAAATCAAAATGTTGGAGTGAAAAATATTACGCTTCTGCTGCATAAAGGTGAAAATTATTCTGTTGCATTCACGGTGAATTTTATGTTTTTCTTCCGTATTGTCATTATTGGGTTAAAAGTTGTCTTGGTAAGCATGCTTTTTCATTGTTAATGACTTAGAGTATGGTTTTATTGTCATATTGCCATTTTTATGATGCTCGAAGGCTTGTATTGAGTGGGGTAGTGAATGTCTTTCGTAATCTTTTAGTCTCTTAAGTGGTTGTAAAAGTGTAGGTGTACATTGCAAAAATGCAAATACGATGATAAATAAATTAAATGCTATTAAAAAATACGACTATATGTTTGCTTGAAAGGGTTAAGAGGCGTACTTTTGCATTGTTTTTCATGGTATTAGATTTAAGGTTAGTAAAGATTGGTTGTCGGGAGACAATCAATTTTTTTTATTTATACCCTATTTGCTTCCTGTTTTAAAGGTAATATGCATGTGAATTTGTAGGCTCTTATGAAAGATACTCTCTGTCTTTTCAGTCAGTTGTGCTTGCATAGAGTCAGTTTTTGTATGGTAGTATTATTCTGTCTATTTTATTAGGTGCTTATTGTCCGTACGTTATGTTAGGAAAAGTTTCTCATATTCCTTTGTGGTAAGTGTTAAACGCTATCTTTGCTTAAATGTAAAACTCTATTAAATTGTAATCTTTCAATTTTTAATACATTCCGGTGTTTGAAGCATAGATTCGTATTTTCTTCAAATTGTCTCCGTAATTGTTGAAATTAGTTCCGCGATTGTCAAAATTAGTTCCGAGCTAGTTGAAATTAGTTCCGAGCTAGTTTTGGCAAATTCGGAGCTATTGATAATCAGGGCTTTAGAAAATACATTAAAGTCGGTTTGGAGCACGACTGTTTTGTTTGGAGATTGGAGCAAGGGTGGGTGTCTGATTTTTACTCTTATTAAATTATTTGTTAAAGCTGCCATGCGTATAACAAGCGACGAAGTGCTATCCAATCCGATTGTTTTGAGTTTGGGCTTAGTGGAGTAGGTAAAACTATACGTCTAATGACCAAGGTTGGCCGTTGTAGGGGCTGTTATCTATAATAATGTAGAGCCAAAGTTGCATCCCATTGATTTACATTCAGTTGTTGATAGTATCTGCATAAGGTGGAGAACTATTATTGGAAAATGACATTACATAAGTTGGTGCAGAATAGTTACTTATTAAGAAATGGATAGATGTTTGATGCTGAAATGCAGAACTATGCAGCTTGTGCTGTTGTTGAAGGAAGTGCTTGTTGTTGTTCGAAATGGCACAAATTATGGTACTAACGTGCATTTTTTTTAGTTTTTAAAGTGCTTGATTATACGAAAAAACGTATCTTTGCAAAAAATTATGAACGAAGGATGGTAGGATAAAGTCGTATCACCTTCCATGATAAATATAATACATGGGAATTTTACAAGACAGATTGGCAAAATACACCCTGCCGCAACAATATCAAGCTCAGGGCGTATATCCCTATTTCCGCGCTATCGAAGGAAAGCAAGGAACTGAGGTCGAAATGGGCGGACATCATGTGTTGATGTTCGGTTCTAACGCATACACGGGTTTGACGGGTGATGAGCGAATCATTGCTGCAGGAAAAAAAGCCATGGATAAGTATGGTTCAGGTTGTGCGGGTTCGCGCTTTCTGAATGGTACGCTTGATTTGCACGTTCAACTTGAAAAAGAACTTGCCGCCTTTGTAGGTAAGGAAGACGCATTGTGCTATTCTACTGGTTTTACCGTAAATTCAGGTGTCATATCTTGCTTAACCGGTCGTGAGGATTATATAATATGTGACGATCGTGATCATGCATCAATCGTTGATGGTCGCCGTTTGTCGTTTTCTACTTGTTTGAAGTACAAGCACAACGATATGGCTGACTTGGAACGTCAACTTCAAAAGTGCGCTCCCGAGGCTGTAAAGCTTATTGTGGTTGATGGCGTGTTCTCGATGGAAGGTGATTTGGCAAACTTGCCTGAAATTGTGAAACTCAAACATAAGTATAATGCAACCATTATGGTCGACGAAGCACATGGTATTGGTGTGTTTGGTCGCAACGGACGTGGTGTTTGCGATTACTTTGGTTTGACCGACGAGGTGGATTTGATAATGGGTACTTTCAGTAAGTCGCTTGCTTCTATTGGTGGTTTTATCGCTGCTGACGAAAGTATTATCAACTGGTTGCGTCATAATTCGCGTACCTATATCTTCTCGGCGTCGAATACTCCTGCTGCTACAGCTTGTGCTATGGAGGCATTGCACATTCTTCAGCAAGAACCTGAGCGTATTGAAGCTTTGTGGGATGTGACTCGCTATGCTTTGAAGCGTTTCCGCGAAGAAGGTTTTGAAATTGGAGAAACTGAATCGCCTATTATTCCGCTTTACGTACGTGATACGGAAAAAACTTTTATTGCGACAGCTCGTGCATTTGATGCCGGTGTGTTTATCAATCCGGTAATACCTCCCGCTTGTGCTCCGCACGATACCCTGGTTCGAGTGGCACTGATGGCTACGCATACCAAGGAGCAAGTGGACAGAGCGGTAGAGTCGCTTGGTAAGGTGTTCCGCGAACTTGATATTATCAAGTAATTAAGTATAAAGCATATAGTGAGTTGGTATTCAAAATTTTGAACGCCAACTTATTATATGTATGTTATAAGCCTGCTTTATTCAGATTATTCGGCATTCTGCTTCACTGTATTTTAAAGTCTTCGTGATTTTCATACAGCTTGGTGAATGAATGTGGTTGCTCTGAATAAAGTAGGCATTTTTATTGAATCTACCTATGTAAGCGTCTGAGAGTATGAAAAAGTATAAAGTGTGTATGACTATAGCCGGTTCGGATCCGTCGGGAGGTGCCGGCATACAAGCCGATTTAAAAGTGTTTAGTGTCTGGAAGTGTTACGGTCAGGCCGTTATCACCTCTTTGACTGTTCAAAATACGCAAGGAGTTGTTTATGCATCATCTGTTTCGCCTCAATTGGTTTACGACCAGATTGTAGCTGTTTTTACCGACTTGAAACCCGATGTTGTGAAAATTGGAATGATTCCCTCTGTAGGTGTGATGCGGAGTATTGTTAAAGCCATTAGGCAATTTGCTCCGAATTTTGTTGTATTGGATCCAGTTATGGTTTCTACTTCCGGAAAGCGTCTGATGGATGAGGAAGTTGTAGACGTGTTGCGTACAGAGTTGATGCCATTATGCCATCTTGTAACGCCTAATTTGCCCGAAGCTATGTTGCTGGCCGATAAAAATACAGAGAATCAAAAGGAACTTGCAAAGGTCTTAAGTGATATGATTGGCGGTGTTGCGGTTTTGGTAAAAGGTGGACATGTAGAGGGTGTTCCGGTAGATGTGCTTTATGCAGATGGATGCTGGCATGAGTTTGACAATGAAGTACGCGTTGATACTCACAATTCGCATGGTACAGGCTGTGTGCTATCTTCTTCTATAGCAGCAGCTGTGGCGCAAGGCGCAGGATTGCTCGAAGCGGTTGGGCGTGCCAAGGCTTTCTTGACCAAGGCATTACACAAAGGGGCTGTTTATGAAGCAGGTAGAGGTAAAGGGCCGTTGTATCTTTTACCTTGATGTATTTGACGATGTATGCATTGGGAAATCACGAGAGGCGCAGATTCGAATTATTTGTTGTGGTTTCGGGCTGTACGTGAACTTGACGAAGTAAAAGTAAAACATTTGTTGGAAGGTTGATTATTTCATTGGTTTTTTGTATCTTTGCGCACAGCAAATAATGGGTAGTTTTGTCTGGTTCTGTAATGAGGGCGGGCGAATCGGTATCTTTTCCGGATTCATTAGTATGCTATATATAGATGGTCGAAATGAATTGAGCATCTGCATAACTATCAAATAAGAAAATAAACAATGAAAGCATTTGTATTTCCAGGCCAGGGAGCACAGTTTGTAGGTATGGGTAAAGACCTGTATGAAAAGCACCCTATTGCAAAGCAGTTTTTTGAGAAAGCAAACGAAATATTGGGTTTCCGTATTACCGATATTATGTTTGAAGGAACCGACGAAGAACTGAAGCAAACTAAGGTTACGCAGCCTGCTATGTTCTTGCATAGCGTAGTTAGCGCTTTGTGTTTGGGTTCAGACTTTCAGCCTGATATGGTAGCGGGTCACTCTCTCGGAGAACTTTCTGCGCTTACAGCAGCTCGCTGTCTGAGTTTTGAAGATGGCTTGAAGTTGGTGGCTGCACGTGCAAAGGCTATGCAAAAGGCTTGCGAAGCTCAGCCGGGAACTATGGCAGCTATTATTGCTTTGTCTGACGAAAAGGTTGAAGAAGTTTGTGCAGCTGTACGTCAGGAAACTGGTAAGGTTGTAGTGCCTGCCAATTATAACTGTCCCGGTCAGCTCGTAATTTCGGGTGAAGTTGAAGCTATTGAAGTTGCTTGCCAGCGTTTGAAGGAAGCCGGAGCAAAACGTGCGTTGGTATTGCCCGTAGGTGGTGCTTTCCATTCACCTTTGATGCAGCCTGCCAAGGAAGAACTTGAAGCAGCCATTGCTACGACTGAGTTCCATACTCCCATTTGCCCCGTTTACCAGAATGTGGATGGATTGGCTCATACAAATCCTGAAGATATTAAAGCAAACTTGATTGCTCAACTTACAGCTTCGGTTCTTTGGACTAAGGAAGTTACTAATATGGTTGCCGATGGAGCAACTGAGTTTACGGAATGTGGACCCGGTAAGACGCTTCAAGGCATGATCGTGAAAATATGCAAGGGTAATGCAGAGGTTACTGCTCACGGAGTAAACGACTAATCAGCCTTGTACTACATATAGCGTATATCAGCAGTTTTAAAGCACGGTGTTAAGGCTTTTGAACTGCTGATTTGCTTTTATCTGATATGAACTTAGTCTATTGGGTTGTGGAATGAATAGCCGAACTGGCCATGGAGTATGAATTATAGTTATGTAGATGCTTGAATATGTATTTAAGTTAACTTAGACTAAGTGTATCAGGTAAAACAGATTGGCAGACTTGCTTGAACTTTCAGTACAAGTTTGAATATTAGCCCATTATTAGAATTATATAAATCAAAATTATGAAACCACTTATATATCAGATTTTTACACGTTTGTATGGCAATGGCAATACCACAAATGTGCACGATGGAACGCTTGCACAAAATGGCTGTGCCAAAATGAATAATTTTACAAATACACAGTTAAAGCGTATTGCAGAGTTTGGTTTTACGCATGTGTGGTTTACCGGTCTGATTGAACACGCTACGCAGACGGATTATTCGGCTCACGGAATAGCTCAAGATCATCCGGCTGTGGTAAAGGGTAGGGCAGGGTCTCCTTATGCAATCAAGGATTATTATGATATCGATCCAGATCTAGCAGTGGATGTAAACCAGCGTATGAAGGAATTTCAAAATCTGGTGAAGCGTACGCATAAGGCTGGTTTGAAGTTTGTGATTGACTTTGTTCCAAATCACGTGGCACGTCAGTACAAGAGTGATGCTTGTCCTGAAGGTGTGAAGGATTTGGGTTGTGATGATAATGTAACTAAGGCATTTGACCCTCAAAATAATTTCTATTATGTATTAGGTCAGCCTTTGCATACAGATTTTGATACAGAACGACGTTCCTTGTCTCCTTATAAAGAGTATCCTGCAAAAGTAACTGGTAATGACCATTTTGATGCATGGCCCAGTCGAAATGACTGGTATGAAACCGTAAAATTGAATTACGGCGTGGATTATTTGGATGGACGTAAGCAATATTTTGATCCTATCCCATCAACTTGGGAAAAAATGACCAATATACTTCTATTCTGGGCAGGTAAGGGCGTTGATGCATTCCGTTGTGATATGGCTGAAATGGTACCGGCTGAATTTTGGGCTTATGCTACAGCAAAGGTTCGTCAATCTTATCCAGACATTCAGTTTATTGCCGAAGTGTATAATCCGGCAGAGTATCGTCGTTACATTCAAAGCGGTTTTGATTATTTGTATGATAAAGTCGGACTTTACGATACGTTGCGTGCTGTGATATGTAACGGGCTTTCTGCAAATTGTATAACTGGTTGCTGGCAGGCTGTTGATGATATAAAAGATCACATGCTTAACTTTTTGGAAAACCACGATGAACAGCGAATCGCTTCTGCCTTTTTTGCAGGCGATGCACTGAAGGCCTTGCCAGCTTTAGTCGTGAGTGCAACGATGGGTAAGAATCCGTTTATGGTTTATGCAGGTCAGGAACTCGGAGAACCGGGCATGGATGCTGAAGGTTTTAGTGGCTTAGACGGTAGAACAACAATTTTTGATTACTGGGGTGTCGATTCTTTGCGTAAACTTGCAGATAAGCGGTTGTCGCGTACAGACCTGGAAAAACAGCTTTATAGTTACTATGAAAGAGTGATAAAGTTGTGTAAATCGGAACCGGCAATTCAGGAAGGTTGTTTTTATGATTTGCAATATGCGAATTATCGGAGAGACTTTGGCTACAATGCTGACAGACAATATGCCTTTTTTAGAAAGGCAGAACATGGTAAGACATTGTTGGTAGTAGCAAATTTTGATTCGTTTCCTGTTCATGTCGGAATATGCATACCCGAAAATGCCTTTGACTTTCTGTCTTTGCGTTCGGGAATTCGCAACGCTGTTGATTTGCTTTCGGGAAATGTACAAACATTGTCACTTAATGCTGATAAGCCTACCTATGTAGATATTCCAGCATGTGGTGCCATCATATTGGATGTGTAATTTATTATTGTGTCGTATTTCATACGATTAAAATCCCTCATATATTATCGCATAATTTGATTCAATGTTGATGATATATGGGGATTTTATTGTTCTATATTAAACCAAACTATGTAAAAAGTAGTCTATATCACCTATTTTGACAAGAATGTGATTATTTTTTGAGAAAAAACAAGAAAAAAGTTTGGTATATAAGAATAAAGTTGTACCTTTGCAATCGCAAATAGGAAATAACAACAATGTTGATCCTAAGGACGCGGAGTGGAGCAGTTGGTAGCTCGC
>ULMS01041322.1_pt1 | contig 11171 bp, 8 predicted proteins | sample 1951721 | NCBI WGS metagenome assembly ULMS01 (sample SAMEA4835557, study PRJEB28245) | human gut metagenome | biome: gut microbiome; material: fecal sample | place: Denmark | collected 2008 | reverse complement strand
CCGACGTGCTGCTGACCACGCCGGATGCCTGCGAGGAGTTTGTGAAGCAACACAGTGACCATGGCGGCGCCGACAGGGTGCTGGAAGTGGCTGGCGCAAAGGATACGTTCCAGTTGGCATGGCGCTGTGCGCGGCCTAATGCCATTGTCACGGTCGTGGCGCTTTATGACGCTCCGCAGGTGCTTCCGTTGCCCGATATGTATGGCAAGAACCTGACGTTCAAGACCGGCGGTGTTGACGGTTGCGACTGCGAGGAGGTGCTCAGGCTCATTGAGCAGGGGAAAATCGACACCACTCCGCTTATCACGCATCGCTTCCCGCTTGACAGAATAGAGGAGGCATACCGTATATTTGAGAACAAGGAAGACGGCGTAATCAAGATTGCCGTCTATAATTGATACCTTTTAAGATTATTAACCATTGAGTTGCGAATTAAATGATTTTCTAACTAAATGAAAAAAACGAACATGAAAAATTTCCTGACATTACTCATCGCTATGCTTTTGCTGCTTCCGACGGCCATGCATGGAGCCGGCAAGAAGGTGGTAACATCTATCGACATCACTATTCCGTTGCCCAAAGACGGTATGGGTATCGAGGATGGCGAGCAGATACAAATCACCGCAGCCAAGACAGCGTATGGCGACCTGGTTCAGCAAGGCATCGCGTCGGTCTTCAGCATTTTATGGGAAGGCGAGTTCAACAGAGAAAATTCCGATTCTCCCAAGTTCCAGGCAGGCTATACGTATCGTGCCAGCATGAAACTGATGCTCGACACCCAGAGTCCCTACATCATCAAGTATGCGATGCGCGATGGCGACTACTATGTCGACGACACCATGCTGAAGATTACCGTCAACGGCGAGCCTGCCAGAGTGCTTGTCGGCAGCCCTTACTTCCCCCGCTGCAGTTTTGTGGTTACTGTGCCTGGCGGCGATGGCGGCAATCTCAAGAAGGAGAACCTGTTCTTTGACTATAATGCCAACAAGGAGAAAAATCGTGCCAGCAATAATGTCTATACAAAAGAGACAGCCGACGCCTGCTGCGCATCATTCCATCCACATGATGTGGTCACCATTACAGAGACCCACGACCCGTTGCCCGAGTTTGAAGGACCCAACCGAGTCTTTCTTACCAAGGTTATCGTAGACACCGGCAACAAGACGGATTACTTAAAGTTTGCCCATTCGTTGACCCAGTATATGGGTGGCTATTACAACCTCAAGGAGGTGTGGCTCAGCGACAAAGTCAACGCCGTGGAGTTTATGCGCGAACTCGACGAAGGCATGAAGAGCAAGCTGTATCCCAACTATTATCATTTCTACGGCCATAGCACAATGTTTCTTGCCGGCGATGCCACCCTGTGTGTGCCAGCCAGTCAGGCTGCTGCCGTCAAAGCACAGATGGCACGTCACAGCAAGTTCCCGTGCTACACAGTAAGAACATATACCGGCAACGTGCAAGAAGCCCAGAAGGCCGGACTCGGAGCCACCAAGAATCCCTGTACAAAGCACAACTTTGTGGCACGCCTGTATACTGCCGACCGTGTGATGCAGCACTATACCTGTAAGCAAGATCCTAAAGTGTATTACTCATGCAGCATCTGCGGGGAGTGTGAGCGCAATCCGCGCCACACTTTCATGTTCGTCGACAAGGAGGAAGAGAAAAGATACGTACCTGGCGTTCATTCCTTTACTGCCGACCTTGCCACCGAGCAGGCCTATGTGGGCACCAATGCCGCGGGCGAGCATATCTATTGGAAGAGCTGCAAATGGTGTGGCTTGTCTTACAACTATGAGCAGCGCCACCTCACCGAGAAACACTTCCGCCTGTCGGGCTCTGACGGCACGTTGGCACTGTATCGCAAGCATATGGAGGCAGCGCTCGACATGCGTGAGGACGAGGCAAAACTGAGCACTACCGCTCAGCCGGATATGTTTACACTGCCAGCCCGCAGCACTGTGAAGAAGAGCACGTGGGCAGAAGACGCGGTGACGCGCGCCCTCACCGACAACCTTATCGACGAGCAGCTGCTTGGCGACGACTACACCCTTACCGCCACGCGCCAACAGGTGGCATCGATAGCCAAGAGGCTCATCAAGGAGATGACCGGAAAGGACGCCAATGAAGGTAAGCTGAACCTCTTTGCCGACATCGCCGGTGGCGACCTCGACATGAATGCCGCTGTAACCCGTCAGGAGATGGCAACGCTCATTTATCGTGCCATGCGCTATATTGAGAAAAACTCGAAGTATACTTATACCGAATACGACTCCAATCTTGATGCCTATACCGACAGTCAGCAAATCAAACCGTGGGCGAAGGAGCCTATGGCGTTTATGGAGGCTCTGGAGCTTGTCGATCCCGTTACCTCAACCACTCTTGTGCCCGACGGCGCTTGCTCCATCGAGCTGGCGCTCGCCACTGCCGAGCGCGCCACGATGGCACAGCACACCGGATGGGCGCAGACCGTATCAGATGGTGAAAAGAGTGATTATATCTCTGTTGCCAACAGCCACGATGCCCTTGGTTCCTCCAATTCCACATTGGGCTTCTACGAGCGTGTGTGGGTCTATCGTATGAGAAACAACAACGGCAAGATAGAAATCAAGGATAAATATACGGGTCAGCATCTCGAGTTCAACAGGAACTATCTGCATCCTGTGCGCTGGCGTGGCAACGGTGTGTCAAACGTTTCACAAAAGGTGAGAAACGTCCGCAACAAAATCAATAAATGGCAAAAGAAAAACGACAGATAGAGAAAGGGTAGGACGTGATGAGTAAACCTCGTCACAGCCAATGACCAATAACGATATGGCCGCCTTTGTCAATATGACAGAGGCGGCTGTTTGTTGGTATGCTCGGCATGAGCGTTGCGTTATCCCGAACTCGCGTTTTTAATCTTTCAAACAAGCAAGCGGTATGACTTTGACTCCGTCTGGACGCGTGTAAGCCATACTGCCGCCTGTCATGACAATCATTAAGTCGGGTTCGCGCAGCGGCACCTGCTTTTCTGTCTCATTATGCACTTGAATGAGTCGTTTAATTTCCAAAAGATGCTTGGCTCCTTCTTCTATCTCACGACTGCCAAGTTTACATTCTATAAGGGCGTAGCGTCCATCGTCGAGATGAAGCACAAGGTCGGCCTCCAGTCCGTAGCGGTCACGATAGTATGACAAATGATTGCCAAAGCCTGGCGTGTAGGCTCGAAGGTCTCTCGCACACATCTGTTCAAAGATGAAACCAAAGGTCTTGAGCTGAGTCATCAATGCTTCTGGAGAAAGTCCTAAAGCAGCAATTGCAATAGACGGGTCTACGAAAGCCCGTTTTATACCACTTCGAATTGCTGTTTTACTTCGGACGGCAGGACACCACGCTTCAATATTGTCAATAACAAACAATTTATTGAGGGAGGTTACGTAATCCTCAAACGCACTCATAGAAAGTGAAACTTCCCCAGAGGCTGTTACATCAGCTAACAGAGCTGTGTTTTTTGCCAATGTAGATATGTTACGGGCATACGAACGTAATATGGCACGTGTAGTACGCTCATCCCTTTGTACATCATCTACTCTGGAGATATCGTCCCGACAGATGGCATCAACATAATTGCGTGCAATAAGTAGCTTTGCCTTATCACTCTTCATATTAAGGAACGCAGGCCATCCGCCACGACAAGCTGCATAAATCAAGTCTTCAATCTTCATATCTGAAGTTATGCCGTCTATGTCCAAGTCTTTATTATCAAACAATTCTTTGAGTGAAATATTTCCGTTAGACTCTCCTGACTCCCATAGACTCATTGGCAACATCTTCATTCGTGATATTCTACCCGTACCAGAATGATGAATCTTGCTTCTGTCAACGACAGTAGATCCGGTAAGAATGAACTGTCCTGGAACCTGGCGTTTGTCCACCATTGTACGCACTGCATCCCAAAGAACAGGAGCATCCTGCCATTCATCTATTAGACGAGGTGTCTCACCCATCAACAACAATGATGGTTTTGAAGCAGCAGTTGCAGCGTATTCTTCCTGCATCTCTGTGTCCTGCATCTTTATGACACTTTTGCTCAATTGCTCTGCAGTTGTTGTCTTTCCGCACCACTTAGGACCCTCTATTAGTACTGCCCCAAAAGCCTCAAGACGCTCTGCCAGTTGAAGGTCTGCAATTCTATGTGAATAACTCATATTGTAACCACGGTTTGATTGTGTATGCAAAGTTAATGATATTCAGCTGTATATGCAAGCAAAAGCTAATATTTGTGCATATTTAGTGCGATGAATTGTGCCGTTTTGTAACTAACTTTTGCGGTAATTTGTAACTAACTTTTGCGGTACACTTTTGCAGCGGTTGAGTACGTGTTTTGCTTATCGTTGCTTATTTACATATTTGACCAAGGTCAAAATCGGCTGCACATTTACAGCACGTTCCGAGAGAAGTCAGCAGAGGTCATAGTATCCTGTCTATAGGGAAGGAAATAGTAAATCACCGCTACCTTGAGAGTCTTTTGTAGTCAGATGCCCGAAAAGGGACTCTCTATTCACACGATAGGATGGAATCCGACAATAGAATCGAGGTGACGTGCTTCGAAGGGATGCCGGGAAAACAAAAGAGGGAGGAAAACGGCTTTGTTTTCCTCCCTCTCAATTTGTCTGTCGCGTTGCTATTGCTTTGCGTTGCGCTTGATAGAGTCGTAGATGTAGTCAAAGATGTTGTAGCGGGCACCAATCTTTGAGAACGCCGGGTTGTTGCGGCTTGGGCAGACGCGGTTGCTGAGGAAAATGTAAATCAGGTCTTCCTTCGGGTCAACCCAGAACGATGTGCCAGTGAATCCGGTGTGTCCCACAACTTCCGCACTTGCTGCATCCGTTATCGAAGAGTAGCTCGGATGCTTGAAGTTAGGCTTGTCAAATCCGAGTCCGCGGTGCGAATTGAGCGATCTCATTGTCAGGAACGTGTTGACAGTAGACTGCGAGAGGATGCGCTCGCCGCCATACATTCCTCCAAACAGCCACATCTGGCACAGTTTGGCAAGATCGTTGGCGTTGGAGAAGAGTCCGGCATTTCCTTGTATGCCACCGGAGAATGCCGCTGTCTCGTCGTGGACAACGCCGCGGATATATCCTTCGCGGAAATACTCGTCGAGCTCTGTCGCTGCGATTTCTTTTTCAGGGAAGAAGTCGAGCGGGCGGTAGACGGTGCGGAAAGCGCCGATGCGGTGGAAAATGTTGTCGTAGACATAGCGGTCGTGGCGCACTCCGGTCACGTTCTCCTCCGCCTGACGGAGCAGGCAGAAGTTGAGGCAGCTGTACACATAATTGTGGTTTGTGCGCTGGCGCTCGTTGTAGATCATGTTCATCACCGAGTCCATCGTGATTTGTCCCACCCATAGGTTCTTGCCAATCTGCACGTTGAATTTGTCGGTGCGTTTAGGCGAAGTGATGTCGGAGCGCACGTGTGCAGTGTTGTTGATATATGCGCCTCCGGCAAACCGCTTGTAGTTGGCTGATTTTTTGCCCACGCTGAGCGCGCCGGTGTAGCTTTTAGGGTCGGTCATTTGTTCGTAGATGCTCAGCGACGGTGGCATTCCCGTTTCGTGGAAAAGCAGGTCGCGGATTGTCAACACGCCTTTCGACGAGCCTTTCAGTTGAGGAATATAGTCGCTGAGGAAACCATTGATGCTTAGCTTCTTGTCGTCGACGGCTTTCATGATGCCCGACAGGGTTCCAGTGGCTTTCGACACAGATGCAAGGTCGTAGAGCGTGTTGCCGTTAACGGCGTCGTCTTTTCCGTTGTCGGTGTATCCGTAACTTTTCTTTACAACGATTTTTCCGTGGCGTGCCACAATTACTTGGCAGCCAGGGAAGGCTCCTGCCTTCACGCCGAGGTTGGCGATTGAGTCGATTTGCTCTACGAGTCTCTGGTCAAGACCCACGGCTTCAGGCACGTCGTAGCCAAGGCGTGACGCCATCACAGTGACGCCGTCGCCAACTTTTGCAACTCCGGCAACGCTTACCGGCATGCGGCCAGAGGCGTCGCTTCCGCCGAACACCACTTGTGCGGCATATTCCTGAGCAAAGGCATGGTCTTCGTAAGCCTCGATTACAGCCGCGCTTCCGGCTATCTCCTCGCTGAAGTCGGCAAGGTCGTAAGGCTTGATGAAGAACACAAGAACCACTTTGCTCTTTCCAGCTTTCGCGATGGCTTTCGCGATGGCACGCTTGGTGCCGCCGTTGTTGTTGAACACACCGATTACCAATGCCGATGCGTTGTCGTTGTCTTCAGCCCACGACTCGGCGTTGTGTTCGGTGAGATGGTGGGTGGTGATGTCGGTGTAGAGGGCGCATGTCTGAGTGAACACCTTCGCGTCGTCGACTTTCTCTCCAGCCACAGCCACGCTCACCTTGTTTTCAAGATGCTTCACAGGCAGGCAGTCGCCGTCGTTTTTCACTATGGTCATCGCCGCTGCGTAGAGCTTGCGCAGCACGAGCTGTGCGTGGCGCGAGTTGATGCGCTCCATCATACCGTCGATGTTGACAGGCTTGTAATTGTTGAGGCCGAGAGCGTATTTGTATCTCAGCACTTTTTTGCACGTCAGCTCGATTGATTTTTGCTTGTCGCCGCCTTGATTGTAGTAGTCGAGAAGCTCGTTGAAACTTTTTTCGAGATTGTACGGTTCAAGAAGTACGTCGGCACCTGCGAGGAAAGCCCTCAGTCCGTTAGGATTGCCCGACTTCCTTGCCCCCTGCATTGTAAGCGCGTCGGTAAACACCAGTCCGCCGAAGCCTAATCTCTGTTTGAGCAAACCTGTGACAACGCTTGGAGTCAATGATGTAGGGTTGTTGCCCGTTTTCAATGCCGGTATCTGAAGGTGTCCTACCATCACGCCCGAAAGTCCGGCATTGGTGTAGGCTTGGAACGGCACAAGGTCGATCGACTCGATGCTTGCAAGCGAGCGGTCGACAATCGGCAGCGTCTTATGAGAGTCCTTCTCCGTGTTGCCGTGTCCGGGGAAATGCTTAGCCACCGACAGCACACCGCCGTCCTCAAGACCGCGAGAGTAAGCCACTACTTTGTGGGCAACGTTTTCGGCATTCTCGCCAAACGAGCGCGTGCCGATTACGGGGTTCAGAGGGTTGCTGTTGACATCGGCAGTAGGGGCGAAATTCACATTCACACCTATCTCTTTGCATTCGCGCGCCATTTCGCGTCCGTATTCATAGATGAGCATATCGTCCTGCACGGCGCCGAGCATCATGTTTTTAGGAAAACGCGGAGTGTCGGGCATGCGCATCGACAATCCCCATTCGCCGTCGAGAGCGATGGCAACCGGTGTCGATGAGATGCTGTTGACGTAGTTTGCGAGTTCGGCGTGGTGCTCAGCCTTACCGTTGGCAAAGTATGCCCACCCGATATGGTATTTTTCTACGGTCGATTTGATTTGGCGTTTCGCAGCATTGACATCTTTTGACTGGAAACTTTGAGCAATCAGCTGACCCACTCGTTGCTCCGGAGTCATGGAGTTGTAGACAGAGTCGACCCAGGCATCCATTTCATCCTGGGGCTGGTTGCTGATAAACAATGGAGTCTTTGCCGTAATGATGCTGACGGCGATAAGACTGATGCCTAATAGTAAAAATTTTCTTAGATGCATTGTCTTGGGCTTATTTATTGGTTATACGTTTGGTGTGGTCAAGCGACAGTTTGGGGTTTCCCTTCACATAGTCGGCGATGTCGAATTTCATCGGGCGGTCGCTGCTGTAGAGCAAATTCGCCTTTGCGAAGGAAACGAGGTCATCGTTGCCCTCGTAGATGTAGCTTATCGTCGAGATGCGGTAGGTGCGGTTCTTGTCGATTTTCTTTCCGTTGATTTTTGCGTTTACGGCTTTGCCGTCCTTGATTGTGAACGAGATTCCGCGGCTCACGCATTGTCCGCCTTTCATAGCAAGGTTGTCGAGGCATTCCTGAAGCAGCGCGCCGTTCATCTCGAGCACAACGATGTTGTTGTCGAACGGCATAAGGTTGTAGACCTCGCCGAGACTCAACTCGCCTTTATGAAAGTCGGATCGCAGACCTCCGGAGTTCGTCACTCCGGCGTCGACTTCAATGCCCGACAGCCGTTCGCCGACAGTCTTTACGGCATCTGCCGCCCAGTTTCTCATAACGGTTGAGTTGCGTTGCATATCCTCGTCGGTAGAGCCGATGATGATAGCCATCACACGAGCCACTTCCTCGTCAAATGGCTTCAGCCACGCTTCCGTGGCAGCGTCAAGACGGCCGTCGTAGCGGGAGTCGATAGGCAGCAGTTCGTAAGCAGGCAGCTTCTGCAAGTCGTCGAGGTCGATGGTTATTTTTGTTATAGTGTGGCATTCGTTTCTGTTTTGAGCTACCAGAACATTTTTGCCAGCCTTGTTTGTAAACACGTATTGGTGATTGCCGGTGGCCGGATTGATTGAAGTGTGTGAGTGTCCGCCGAGGATAAGGTCGATGTTGCTTGATGAGAGCGCCATCACGCTGTCTGACGGAAGCCCTGCTTTTCCGGGACGGTAGCCGATGTGAGAAAGCACGATAGCATAGTCGGCACGGTCGTCGGCTTTAAGAGCGCCTGCGATGCTGTCGGCAAGAGCCATTGGGTCGCGGTATGTCATTCCCTTGTAGTTGTTGGCAATTACAAGTCGGTCGGGGTCTGCGCCGACACCGATCACGGCAAATCTCTTGCCGTGGAAATTGCGTATGATGTATGGTTTGACAAGGTCGGACAATGCCGTCTCTTTCAAGCCATAGTTGGCGTTGATTACGGGAAATTCCACACGTCGGTAGTTGTCGGCGAGCGATTCGATGCCGTTGTCAAACTCATGGTTTCCGATGGTCGCCGCGTCGTAGCCCATACGGTTCATCATTTCATATTCCACCTCGCCTTTGAACAGCGTGAAATACATCTGTCCCTGCACGTCGTCGCCGGCATCGAGCAGCATAACGTAGGGTTCTGCCCGGCGGATGCTGTCGACCGCCGCTTTCACGCGTACCATTCCTCCCGGTTTCGTCAGTTGTTCTGGACGCACGTTGCTGTGCATATCGTTTGTGTGGAGAATCACAAGGTTCTCCGCCATTGCTCCCGAGGCAAGGATTGCTCCAAGAGCGCATGTCGCTAATGTTTTACGTAGTCTCATTGTTGGTCTGTCTTAAATTTTACGAATTTACGCAAAATCTTTCAGAAACAAGACTATCGTAAACAATAATTATAAAAAGATAAAAAATTTTCAATCAGCGAGTAATCAGATATCCTCCGCCGGCAGGCACAACCGAAAGCCGTTGCAGCCCGTAGCGGTTCTCGAGCGCCTGTCCTTTTACGGGCACTCCGTCGGCCTCGCAGACGTTGAACCGCGAACCGCATTGCTTGCAGTATGCCTCGAGTGTCGACGAGTCGAAGTAAAGCACCGCTTTTCTGCTCACCTCCACAGGGCATGCCCTGTCGTATGCCACAGGGCCGTTGATGCCGTAGACGAGCATCACGCCGCCGTATCCGGTGAAGGTGCGTTCGGTGTATGCGAAATTCTCGGGAATCCTCTGCTCCCGGTCAAATATGCGGCACATTCCGTAGCCGCTCACGCCGTATGTGTTCCACAGGCCGGCGTTGCTGAGGTCGATATTGACGTTGAGCGCGGGAATGCGTTGGCTGTCGACCGACTCGCACGCCATTGTGGAGAGCATCACCGACAGCAGGAGGATGTATTTCAGTATCTTCATTTCTTTAATCACGTTTCTTCAGTGTTTGCATAGCAGTCGCGTCACTTCAAGAGAGCGTCTATGGCACGGTGGTATTCGTCGAAGCGGAAAGCCTTTAGCGTTTTGGCAAACAGCGCCTCGATGCGGTCGTTGCATAGGTTGCCGATTGAGCCTTCGTGGGTGTGGTGCACCTCCTTGACCGGCTCGAAGCGTCCAGCTTCGATGTCGAGACCCACTTTCTTGTATGCGTCGCGGAACGGCATACCCTCGCGTGTCAGACGGTTTACCTCTTCGACGGAGAACATGAATTTATAGCGGTCGTCCTGAGCCACATCGGTGTTTACCTTGATTTCCGACAACATTGCGTTGACCATGTTGAGGATTGACTTCAATTCGTCGAATGCCGGAAGAAACGCCTCTTTTATCAGCTGCATGTCGCGGAAGTATCCCGATGGCAGATTGTTGAGAATCATCGTAATCTGATAAGGCAACGACTGCAAGCGGTTGCATTTGGCACGTGTCAGCTCGAAAACGTCGGGATTTTTCTTGTGGGGCATGATCGAAGAGCCGGTGGTGTATTGGTCGGGCAACTTGATGAAACCGAAATTCTGCGAATTGTAGAGGCAGGCGTCGAAAGCCAGGCGCGACACCGTGGATGCTATTCCTGCCAGCGCGTTGGCAACCGTGCGTTCCGTCTTGCCGCGTCCCATTTGCGCATAGACCACGTTGTAGTTCATCGATTCAAAACCAAGCAGACGCGTGGTCATCTCGCGGTTGAGCGGGAATGAAGAGCCATAGCCGGCTGCAGACCCGAGCGGGTTGCGGTTTGTGACGCGGTAGGCTGCTTGAAGCACAGTCAAATCGTCGGCGAGGCTTTCGGCGTATGCGCCAAACCACAGTCCGAACGACGACGGCATAGCCACTTGAAGGTGGGTATAGCCGGGGATAAGCACGTCTTTGTATTTGTTGCTTTGGGCAATGAGCGTTTGGAAAAGCTTCTCTGTGGTCAGCGCCACAGCCTCTATCTCGGAGCGCATAAACAGTTTCAGGTCGACCATCACCTGGTCGTTGCGCGAGCGTCCGCTATGGATTTTCTTTCCAATGTCGCCGAGACTGCGTGTCAGCATAAGTTCCACTTGAGAATGCACGTCTTCCACGCCTTCTTCAATCACAAATTTGCCGTTTGCCGCCTCGTGATAGATTTTTTTCAGTTCGGCGAGGAGCGCAGAGAGCTCATCTTTTTCCAGCAGACCGATGCTTTCGAGCATCGTGATGTGTGCCATCGAGCCAAGCACGTCGTAAGGTGCGAGATAAAGATCCATCTCGCGGTCGAGTCCTACAGTATATGTTTCAACATCGTGGTCTACCACCACTGATTTTTCCCAAAGTTTAGTTGCCATATTCGTAAATAAAAATTTCCTTACAAAGTTACACTTTATGCG
>ULMS01041676.1_pt1 | contig 11217 bp, 9 predicted proteins | sample 1951721 | NCBI WGS metagenome assembly ULMS01 (sample SAMEA4835557, study PRJEB28245) | human gut metagenome | biome: gut microbiome; material: fecal sample | place: Denmark | collected 2008 | reverse complement strand
CATTCGATAGGTGATTGAAACATAATGTTGCTCCGTTTTTGAAGTGAAAAAAAATCCAAGCAGTCTGTTCATAATTGCTTGGATACTTTTGCAGATAAATGTATTTTCGTAATTTATCTTTCGTACCTATATCCTTGTGGTGTGTATTTTTATTAATATATATTTATATAAGTATTATAAAGAACCTGAATAAAATATGCTCTTGATAATGTCTGCATTGTCTGACGAAGCGCTATTTTGTTAATATTTTTTCCATAATATAAGTGAATGAATTATTTTTTATACAAACTTGATAAGTATTTCGATAAGCATTCTTGATGTGTTAATTTTGAGGCATAAAATTTACGCTAAAAATGCGCTTTACCAAAGAGGATCCTCGTCTACAGGGTATGTAGACGAGGATCTAAAAATGAAATTATGATTTTCTTTCGTTTTTATGTGTTAAAATTGAATCCTTGGTGCATTAAACATACTCGTGGCTTATGAGCCGTTACCAATTGTGTCAAAATGTTATGCTGTGCTAGCAGATCGAGTGCGGGAAAAATCTTCTCATTTGTTTTAACCCCGGAGTATTGGGCTATATCCCGTGATGTGAACCCAAATTGCTGATGCCTTTTTACCCACTTCAGTATTTTTAGAGCATCCCCGTAGGCGCGGAACCCTGAAGTGGAAAAAGCATATCGTGCATGAGGTAAGATGGCTCGCGTAATTTCTATGCCTGCGAGTATCGTTTGGTGTGACAGAGCGTGCTGCTCAGGCTTGTCAAATTGCCATGCGTGTAGAACCCCAGCTATTCGTACCGCCGTCCCGGCTAGTTTTTCCACAAAAGACTCCAAACCGTCTGTGCTATAGGGAAGAACAGTCTCTTTCAATTCACGCTGATACAGTTCAATTTTCATTCGAGCCTCTGGGGCGAGTTGGATAGTAAAAATTTCTCGATCCTTTTTCTGAGTGAAGTTTCGCTCAAACATTGCCGCTATTTTTTGTTCATACTGCTTGAGATTTTCGCAACCGACCTGTTCAGGCGTTGTGCTGGGGGGATTAGCTGCGGGAACAAAGAGTGGTGCAAACCGGGCTGATAACCCTGACCCTCTGGCTTTATCAAGGCTATAAAGCGGAGCTGCTATATCTACCTGCCCGTAGAAAAGAATGGGCAAGAACGGTTTTTTCGCGTGCCTGTAGCCACCGGGGACAGTGTCGTCGGAAAAATCTTCCATGTCGTAACTTTTAAGAAATATTTTAGGGTCAAAGCGGGAAGCTTTGAGATATTCGATGAAAGTGGCGACTTCAGACTGGTAAATTGCCTGCCCTCCGCTGTTTGCCATTCGACGCAATAATTTTTTGTTAGTAAATCCGTCTGCTAAAAATACAGGCGAGTCGAGTTGCTCTATTTCCTCGTCTGCGGCTACGGCCATGTCTTCAGCAAATTCGCGCACCTTATCAAAAAAATGATTAAGGTTAACGCCACTAGCTTCATCGCGAGCTTCTTTTAAGGCGGTTTTTATCGCAGCGGCTTGTGCCATACTCTTAGCTTGGCGCATAGCTTTTTTCAGATTGCATACTGCCTTCACGTCTTTTGAGTATCTGTCCAGAATTAGCCGCTGAAATTTTTTGATAGACCTTGCCAACAACCGATAAACGAGGCTCTTATTTTTTCCTGGTGCGGCCATCAAGAGGAGGTAAAGGACGACGGGTTCAATCCATTCTTGCCGGGGTTGGACTTGATACCTGCCCCACATAGCGCAGTTCAGGCTGCCCAACACAGCTAGTAATATTGGAAAGCGATACCAGCCAGTAATTTCAGATATTTCACTGGCAAGATGAGTTAAGTCGGAGGGGATTAGATTCCAGTTTATGCGTTTAGCGTCAGGAGGATGGCATAGCATTTGACGCATTGGCAACTGATTGTTTGTCAGCCACTGTTGTTGAAGTCGGATACTATTTATGTGTTCCTCTTTGATTTCACTATATTTTTTTGAGGCACTGGCGAACTCGTTGATTATTTGAAGGCAGTTTGTTGTGTGCTTGGCCTCTTCAAACAGAGGCGGTAGGTTCGTTGGCAAACAGATAGATGGATTTGGGAAAAGGTCGAGGGTAAACATTTTATTCTCCGTGTCCGCTACGGCATATGCCGTAGCGGACTGGTTTCAGTGTTAGTCGTTATCAACCAGAGAACCCAGGTGGCTGCTAATACTCCCTAAGCATCCGATATTAAGCCTTCGCGAACTATACTGGCGCATGTTCTTTGCTAGCCGGATACTGTTTCTTCAGGGAGTGAGGAATAAGAAGCATGTAGAGCGGCTTTTTCTGGCGAGAGGCTGAGGCCATCCCCATACCGTTCAACCTTGATAAGAACATCATTACCTTGTGCTGCTTGCGAACTGCTGAAAAGCATTTCTTGAATAACTTTGGGTAGCGCTCCGGCTTTGACAAGCTCATATCTGGGGTTCCATTCAGATTTTTCAATTTCCCCTTTGGTGTATGCTGTGAGCATGTGTTTGTTAAATTGCACCAGAGACAGACTCAGTTTTGCCATTATGGCCAAGGCGGGGTGCTGCTCTTTAAGGAGACTGATAAATGCTTCATGTTCATTGCGAAATTCTTCTTTTGACTTTCTTTGAGCCATAACTTTTCCCTTCTATGACACTGTTTTCTATTCAGCGATGCCTAGGTAGGCGGTAAACCAAATTAAAAACGATTCCCTAGTATAGACGGCATGGCGACCGAGCGCCTAAAGGGCGGTCCATCGGCCCCCATATTGGCAATAGCCCCAACAGGCAGAAGCCCACCGGTTAATTCGGGGATGCGGCGGCAAGGAAATATAGGGGGAAGAGACTGGGCGAGGGCGTCAAAAAAGACCCTGTTGCCAAGCGTTGATTTTTCCATAAATGCTCCAGAGCAGGCAACGCCTTGGTGTTGCCGTAGAACATTATGGATTGCTTGTAGTTATAGGAGAGGTCGCCTCCAATAGCCGGAGGCATGGGTATGAAAAAGACATTTTTCCTATTTCTTCCGCTCTAAACAGTGAACTTGCAATCCAGAAAAAAGTCTGCAAGGCACGGAAGAAATACAAGTCAGGATAAAAATGCGATAATAAAATCGGTTGCGATTACCACGCGAACCATTCAAAAATATAAGGCGATATCGCCAGAAGTTAAGAAAATGGTCACTTGCTCAAGGTGCCGTGCCACACGTCTTGATGTGGCTGCTAATGGTGCTTTTCAAGACTTCTTACCATTGACTTGTAGTTTTTTTTAAACAAACTCTGTTTATTTTGTCAACGAACCTCGCCCAATCTTTTTATGTAGGCTGAGGGCTATATGAATTTTACCGGAGTTCGAGTCCCAATGAGACTCGAACTCACGCATACATTGGGGGGACTTGACTCAGGTGGGTCAAAGAGGTAGGTCAAAAGTACGGAAGTTGTAACCATGAATATCGATTTATGGTTGTAAAATCAGCCCATTACAGCGAAGCAGAGTGCCGAGCGTTTCGAGTCTCCCCTTCGGCACCAATAAAAAGTCCAAAATGGTCCATAGGAGGCTGAAATCACTAAGGAAAGTGTGGTTTCGGCCTTCTCTTTTTGTCCAGTAAAAACCAAGTACCCACATGGACACCCACAAAAATCGTTGGCAGATTCGCAGGTACCAATACCACGACGCCATTTCGGCACGGCGAAATACCAGCAGGCTACGAATCTTCTTTGAATTCAACTGGATGGAGGTGGATTTTTCCGGTTTTCGCCGCACACTTCCGGACTGTTTTGGAGGATGCCAACATGAAACTTCCCGATGCAGCTGTGCGGAACGCCAAGGCCAACGGCAAGGTACAAAAACTTTCTGAATTCATCGGTTTCCCCAGCTGGTGGGACACAAAGAAACACAGATGCCTGGCTGCGTAAAATCGGTCTTCTGACCGAATAAATCTGAACCGTTGGAATTCCGGAGCCTGCCTGAAGCATTTCCGGACAGGCTCTTTTCTTTTCGACATATATCCAGCTAAGCCATGTATCTTCTTCTGCTGATATCCCGATGCGGAGGCTCTCCGAACATGCGTTTGTATTCCCTGTTGAACTGCGTCACGCTCTCATAGCCTGCGGACAGCGCCGCGCTGGCCGCGCGTTCATTCTGGTTGTTTCGCGAACCGCGCGTGTACAGTCCTTGCAAAGCTCCTCCCTGCGGATCAATGAGAAGCAGATGATGAAGTTCGCGCATGATGATCGGCGTACGGATGGGGATCTGGTTCGGCTTGCCCGGAAGTTCAGCGAGCCGCAGCATGGTTTCCATGAACTCCGGTTCCGCATCGGCTACGGATACACCCTGGCCTTCCATGAAATAAGGCCTTTCCTCCGGTTCCATTTCCATAAATAAGGCCTTTCCTCCGGTTCCATTTCCATGACCAGATCGCTCAGAATCTGCCTGTCCAGGTAAAAGAACAGGGAAAGGAAGGGGGGGGCGGCGTGGGGCCGATAACATAGGACGTGCTCGGCATGTCCACCCCGGAAACACGACATTGGTTCGTGTGTATATGAAATTCCTGTGTGCCTACGATGGAGGGCTTGCTGCCCTGGAGATGACGGAAGCCAGAGACTTTTCAAAACAACGCTCCGAACTGTTGACCGTTTCACGGCGCGCAAGCGTCAGTCCGTTGATGGCGGAAGCGCAAACGTCCGGCTTTTCCATATGCCGCAGCATTATTTCTTTCAGTTTGTCATTGATTTCTTTTAATTTTTTCTGATTTTCGTCAGTCATGCGCGATACCTCCCTCTGTCAGGAAAAGGAATCGCTTCTTCACTCGTTTTATGAACGTATCTTTTTCCTGTCTTATTTCTCCTCTCTTGAACAGTCATTGACAAAATAAGGCAATTTTTTGGCAAAACAAGCTCTTTTGCGAGAAGGGCTAACGTCCTACACAGAAAACAGAAACATGAATGTTCCATCAATCATGCCACAACCAGGAACAAGGAGAAGCTATGAAAAGGCTAAAGCTGGTCGCCGTGGTGTGCGGTCTTGTCATTTTGGGATTCACCGCCTTCGCCGGGGCTGCCGAAGGCATGAAACGTATTCTGGTGTTCGGCGATTCCAACACCTTTGGCTATGTTGAGGATGCCCAGGGGATAGTAAACCGTTTACCCTTGAACACGGCCTGGCCTGGCAGAATGGCCGCTCTGCTTGGCGCTGATTATGATGTGGTGGTCGAGGGGCTGAGCGGGCGCACGACCAATATGGACAGTCCGGAGCGTTCCGGCACCGGCATTATTCCCGGCGCGGGCATGAACGGAGCCGCGTACCTTCCCGCAGCGCTTTCTTCGCATATGCCCCTGGACATGGTCATCATCATGCTGGGGACGAACGACCTCCGCAAGGACAGAGGCCGCAATGCCCCGGATATAGCATCCGGCATCATGCAGCTCGTTTCCATTATTCAGAAAGGCGAATGGCAGCAACGCACGCATTTTCCCATACCAAAGGTGCTGGTCATCTGTCCTCCGAAACTGAATCTTCGGCAAAGTCCCTATAAAAACGCTTTTGAGGGTTCCCTCGCCAAAAGCGAAGCTCTCCCCGGCATTCTGCGTCCATTGGTGGAATCTTCCGGAGCTCTCTTTTTCGACGCGGCAACCGTCGTCCCCTTTGCCCGGGGTGCGGATGAGATTCACCTCTCGGCGGAAAACCATGCGGTCCTGGCGCAGGCTGTGGCAGGAGAAGTCAGAAAGGCATTCAGCGATCCCGACAACGATATGACAACCAACAAGAAGGCAAACATGAACGGAATCACGGAAGTGTTCCCGCGCGGCGGGGTGAATGCGGCGTATGCCCGGTATTTCGTGGGCAACAGCTATCTGAACATGCTTTCCACGGAGGGGGTGATCATCGGCAACGTGACCTTTGAGCCCGGCTGTCGGAACAACTGGCATACGCATCATGCCGCAAAGGGCGGGGGACAGATTCTGCTCTGCACCGCCGGACGCGGCTGGTATCAGGAATGGGGCAAACCGGCTCGTGAACTGCATCCCGGTGATGTCGTGAATATTCCCGCCGGAGTCAAGCACTGGCACGGCGCGGCCAAAGACAGCTGGTTCGTGCACCTTGCCGTCGAGGTTCCGGGCGAGAATGCCAAAAACGAATGGCATGAACCCGTCAATGAGTCGGACTATAACCGGCTCCCCTGAACGCGCTCTGCCCGCCCCCCCAGGGTCAGCACAAGGACTGTCGATATGGACAACACGAAAGAAACCCCGTTGGCTCAGTCTCTGCACGAACACTAATCCCTGAAGTTTTCTGGAAAGAATGTCGCAGAGGGCATGAGACGCGCCGCTATATGCTGAAAGTGATCGGGGGAACGCCCGCCTTCAGCCTCCTGCCCCCATTCACTTCTTCCGCCGATGTTCTGGCGAGCAGTGGAGAGAATCCCATGAAAATCGTTGTTCTCACCGGCAGTCCCCACCGCCAGGGGACATCCGATCTGCTGGCTGATGAATTCATCGCCGGAGCGACTTCCAAAGGGCATACTATCGTCCGCTTTGATACGGCCTTTGAGAAAGTCGGTTCATGCCGAGCCTGCTCTTACTGCGACAAGCATAACGGGGGAATGTATCCAAAAAGACGCCATGCGGAAGATTTTGCCGGAAATTCTTGGGCTTCTTTCATACTTCATCTGGTATTGCGGCCCATACGCGCGAGCATATGCGCTGTTGTGCCGTGAAAAGTCTTCCCGCAACGGGCAGCCTCCTGGACAGGGCATTCTGCTGCCTGTGGAAGATATAGGGGGAGCATGGTCTGCGTGGCGAAGAGCAGGGGAAACATATCGATTATCGGCGTCGAGATCGCGGCGGACGCTTGCCGGCGGGTTTGTTTACTGCCTCTGGACGGCGCGCAGGATGTGCCAGGCCGTACAGATTGTCACGTTGCCGGTCGGGGTCACGGTGGTGATGTCATGTGCGGATGCAATGCTTCTTCTGTTCACGCCGGATGCGTCCCCGGCGGGATATGATTGAGGGCGTATGGCGCCGACTTTTCCATGGCTTCTGCGGGGAGCGCACGGGGGTATGGAACAGTTCGGGTTCTGAACGTTCGCATCATATCGGCCGGCCCTGATGCCCTCAATCGGCATACGCGAAATACACGTTGTGCTGACGGCAACTGTCCTGGAAACGAGCTTTGCGGGGTTCCCGCGTTTTCTGCCTGCATCTGTGACATCATACCGGGAGGCGGCAGACGGAATGGCGCTCCAGAAGGAGTGAGCGTGATTTTACATAGATTTAACAAGGTATTGTCCGAAGATTTTATATGAGAATCTTATATCATTTCCACATCTGAAAGGGATGAAGTAAAACATTGAAGGAGAATGTGATGAACAAGTTCGGAAAATACGTGCTGACCACACTGGCTTTCGGAGCCATGGCGCTGAACGGGGGATTCGCCAGCGCCGCCGATATCACCGTGCTTTCCCGTGAAGACGGATCCGGTACGCGCGGTGCGTTCGTTGAGCTGTTCGGGATGGAGGAAAAGGTTAATGGAAAGAAGGTTGACCTGACCACGGACAGCGCGGAAATCACCAATTCCACCTCCGTCATGATGGCCTCCGTTGCCGGCAACAGGAATGCCATCGGTTATATTTCCCTCGGTTCGCTGAACGATTCCGTCAAGGCTCTGGCCATTGACGGGGTGAAGCCTTCGGCCGACGCCATAAAAGATGGCGGATACAAGATTTCCCGGCCTTTCAACCTTGCGCTCAGCTCCAGTGCAGGAAACGCGGCGCAGGATTTTCTTGCGTTCATTCTGAGCAGAGAAGGGCAGGCCGTGGTGGAAAAGGCCGGTTATATCGGCGTCGGTCAGCCCAAAGCCTATGCCGGTTCCAGACCTGCCGGCAAGATTGTGGTGGCGGGCTCCTCTTCTGTGACTCCGGCCATGGAAAAGCTGAAGGAAGCCTATCTTAAGATCAACCCCGGCGCGACCATTGAAATTCAGTTGAGTGACTCCACCACGGGCATGAACGCCGCGCGTGACGGCATCTGTGATATCGGCATGGCTTCCCGCGAACTGAAGGAAAGTGAACTCAAGGCGGGTCTCAAGCCCGTAGTCATGGCCATGGACGGCATCGCGGTCATTGTGAACAAGGCCAATCCTGTAAACGGCCTGAGCAGTGAACAGATCAGGAACGTGTTCACTGGTTCCGCCGTCGACTGGTCTGCTCTTTCCATGTAGAGTGTATTGCCATTGAAAATGTCTGCCGGTCGGATCCGGGGTCTGCCCCGCAGGTTTCATGCCCGAAGCCGGAGCTTGCGCATCAAGTGAATTGCGGCTGCTCCGGCTTCGCGGCGGACTCCCGATGCGCGACTCCGAGAGTATTTTCAAAGCGAAGATGCTCCAGGTCCCCGGCCTTGCGGATGAGAAGAGGCAGTGAGAAGTCCTGCCGCTTTTGTCCGGAGTGGTTTCAGGGCGGAACCGCTCCTTGTCATGTCTGGAACGGCTCGGTTCAGATGCCGGCCGACATGTATCCATGCACAATATGCTCTGTCCGGTCACCGGACGAAAGAGAAAAACGCATGAAAAATGTTTCGGAATCGGTAATGCACGCGGTATTCATGCTGACGGCATGCGCGTCCATTGCCGCGGTGGCCCTCATCTGTATTTTCATGTTCGCCGGCGGGGCTCCGGCGCTGTTCAAGATAGGTCTGCCCGATTTTCTGTTCGGGTTGCGCTGGAAGCCGCTCAGCGAAATGTTCGGAATTTTTCCCATGATTGTGGGAAGCTTCTGTGTGACGGCGGGAGCCCTGGTCATGGGGGTGCCGCTGGGAGTGCTTACTGCCGTGTTTCTTGTATACTTCTGTCCGCGTCTGCTGCGGCAGCCTCTCAAACAGATGATTGATCTCATGGCGGGCATTCCTTCCATTGTATACGGTTTTTTCGGGCTGGTTGTGCTCGTGCCCCTGATGCAGCATTTCGGCGGCAGCGGAAAGGGTATCCTGACAGCGTCCATCATTCTTGCGGCCATGATTGTGCCTACCATAGCCGGCGTGGCCGAGGCGGCCCTGAGGGCGGTGCCCGATGCCTGGTATGAAGCTTCGCTGGCGTTGGGCGCGAGCCATGAGCGGAGCGTATTTTTCGTTATGATGCCCGGGGCCGCCTCGGGCATACTGGCCGGAATTATCCTGGGCATGGGCCGTGCGCTGGGGGAAACCATGGCGGTGATCATGGTGGCCGGAAATCAGGCCGTACTTCCTTCCGGACTTATGAGCGGGGTGCGTACCCTTACCACCAATATCGTGCTGGAGATGGGGTATGCCGCCGATCTTCACCGTGAAGCGCTTATTGCCACGGCTGTGGTGCTGTTCGTTTTCATTCTGCTCATCAATCTCGCCTTTTCCGCAGTGAAACGCGGCATGCTTCGGAAACTGGGCGCGTGAGGACAAGGCACATGACTCAGATACAGACATGTGATGTGAGCGCCGCCCGGGAACAGTCTTCCCTCCGCGCTCGTTTCGACCCTGTTTCCTTTTCATTGCGGGCGCTGGTGTGGCTGGCCGCTCTGACGGTCGTCGTCGTGTTTATGTGGCTGGTTGGCTATATCGTGATCAAAGGGCTTCCCTATTTGTCTCCCCGTCTGTTCGAGTGGGAATATTCCACGGAAAACGTCTCCATGCTGCCAGCCATTGTCATTACGGTACTTATGGTCGTGCTGGCGTTGCTGTTTGCTGCGCCGGTAGGCATGGGGGCGGCTATTTACCTTGTGGAATACGCGCGGAAGGGAAGCCGCCTTGTTTCCCTGGTGCGGCTGACTACGGAAAGTCTGGCCGGCATTCCCTCCATTGTCTATGGTCTGTTCGGTTTTCTTCTCTTTGTGGTGGCCTGCGGCATGGGCTTTTCCATCCTTGGAGGGGCACTGACTCTGGCCGTCATGGTTCTGCCGCTGATCATGCGCACCACGGAAGAAGCGCTCAAATCCGTGCCGGACAGCTGGCGTGAAGGCAGTTTCGCGCTGGGAGCCGGACGCCTGCGTACCATTTTTCGTGTTGTGCTGCCCGCCGCCGTGCCGGGAATCCTCTCGGGCGTCATTCTTTCCATCGGACGTATTGTGGGAGAAAGTGCCGCTCTGCTGTATACCGCGGGCACCGTGGCCGCCATGCCGGAGAGTCTGCTTTCCTCGGGGCGCACGCTGTCCGTGCATATGTATGCGCTGCTTTCCGAAGGTCTGTATGTCAACGAGGCGCATGCCACCGCGCTGGTATTGCTGATTGTGGTGCTGCTCATCAACTTCGCGTCGAGCGCCGTCGCCGCGCTGCTCGTCCGGGAGCGTTCATGAATACCTTTGAAATACGAAATCTGAATTTATGGTACGGGCAGTTCAAGGCTCTCAGGGATATTTCCCTGGATATCCCGTCCGGGGCGGTAACCGCCTTCATCGGCCCGTCGGGCTGCGGCAAGTCCACGTTGCTCAAGTGCCTGAACCGTATGAATGATCTGGTGGAGGGATGCCGCATTGAAGGCAGTATCCTCTTGGATGGAGACGGACACCCTGATGTGAGGGATATAGACCCCAATATCCTGCGCCGCAGGGTAGGGATGGTGTTTCAGAAGCCCAATCCGTTCCCCATGAGTATTTACGACAACATCGCGTACGGGCCGCGCACCCATGGAGTGAAATCCCGCGTCAGGCTGGATGAAATCGTGGAGGAATCACTACGGGGGGCAGCCCTCTGGGACGAGGTCAAGGACAGGCTGAAGAAAAGCGCACTGGGGCTTTCCGGCGGTCAGCAACAGCGCCTGTGCATCGCGCGAGCGCTGGCCGTGGGGCCGGAAGTTCTGCTTATGGATGAGCCGACCAGCGCGCTGGATCCCATTTCCACTTCTCGCATTGAGGATCTGGTGGGGGAACTGAAGCAGCGCTACACCATCGTCATTGTCACACACAATATGCAGCAGGCCGTACGCGTTTCCGACATCACGGCGTTCTTTCTGCTGGGGGAGGTCGTGGAATCCTCTCCCACCGAGGAACTTTTCTCCATGCCCCGCGACAAACGCACCGAAGATTATATTACCGGGAGGTTCGGCTAGATGCGCCGTCATTTTGAGGAACAACTCGAGGAACTGAACACGGAACTCATCGCCATGGGCGCGCTGTGTGAGAAAGCCATCGCCCTGGCCGCGCGCATGCTGCTGGAAGACGAAATAGGTCTGAAGCGCGAAGTGGAATCCACAGAAGAGGCCATTGACCGCA
>ULMS01005199.1_pt1 | contig 11224 bp, 10 predicted proteins | sample 1951721 | NCBI WGS metagenome assembly ULMS01 (sample SAMEA4835557, study PRJEB28245) | human gut metagenome | biome: gut microbiome; material: fecal sample | place: Denmark | collected 2008 | reverse complement strand
CTTAACTTATCTCAAACCTCATCATCCCATCTCACCCAGACCATATAAACTCACTAAAAATCTCGATACTATCGTAAACAATTAAAAACTATTCTGAAAACTTAATCTCTACTTTCACTCTAAAAAAATCCCCAAATAGGTTTCTCTACATAAATTGTCATACAATATAATGTTCAATCACAAGAACACGTGATATATATTAAAATCACTTGATTTCAAACGAGAATCTACCTATTGAATACATCATCTCATCCACTCACTACATCTCTCAACATAGGGGGTATGTTTAAACTAAAACAAAATCACTTCATATAATTACTACTCTAGCAGTAAAAATAAGCAAATATAAATATGAAAACTCTAAAATATAAATCTCAACGCAAGGAGAATTATGTACTACAATATTATGAAGGTAAAATTCAGTTATTATTACCACTCTGTTTAATGTCAGATGACAAACCAGATGTAGCTATTGCAGTAACTAAGAAAGATGATTCCTATCAAGGTCATACTTGTATTACATTAGCTATGGCATACAATAATACTCGTCTGATTGCAAAACCAGAATCAAATTGGTTATCTTAAAACTAAATACCATCTATATAAGACAGGGGAAGTTCATCTCCTGTCTTATTTTTATCTTATGGGTTAAAACGCATCAGAATCGTCAAGAATCGATTTTTATTTCATACCCTAAGAAGTATCCATCCAATACCATAGAATCGATTCTAACCTCTATTTGGTTCATTTTAGTCCACAGATCCCACATTGTAATCTTCATACTCTCACTCAAACCATCACACTTCATTCTCTCATCAGTAGAGAATATTATATTGAAAGTCATTCAGATTAAAATCAAAAAGAAAAGAGGTATTTATCACATGAAAGAAAAATTCGACTGGAAACTGTACAAAAAGATTGCATTTGAATATCTTCACGCAGATCCAGACCTTGATACATATTTAATTCCAATTACATTCCTACCACTGTCTTATCCAACGCATTATTTAGCCGTTTACGCTCATTCTGAAGAAGAAGCTTATGATTTATCCATTGAGTATTGTTCTCATCGTTATATGGCTTCTCAGAGCTTTCTAGTGAGTCCTTATCAATGCTTTAAAGGTATTCTTGAAATTAACTATAGGCTCTTCAGAATGAAGGATGAAATTGAGATTATTAGTAAAGCTCTGGAAGAATCTCATCTGGCAAGAGAATATCCAGAGATGGAATAATATTTATCATTTTCGGAACGTTCGTTCAGTTGTATTATCCATTATCATTTGATATAATAGCCCTGTCCATAACACACTTCAAAATTAGAAGTCGTAGGAATGTTGCTATACTTTTCTCCTTTGTAATTCCACACAGGTATAGTAGCAAATAAGAGGTATTGAGTTTCCTATTCTCAATGCCTCTTATTTTTGTCTAAAATCATCATATTTCCAATAATATTGATTCAAATCTCTCATGTAGGAGAATATATATGTAGAAAACAGAGACAATAAAACAAACTACATATATTAAGGAGATTTTATATGAGCAATCCAGATTTTAAACTTATTAAATTCAATTTTTATGAAGATACATTACTGATTTTGAAAGATACTATTTCAGATCTAACATATGTTGCATTACCATATATTTTTAATTCTGTTGGATTTAGTCCAAAACAATCTGAGTATCAAATGAAGAAAATTGAGAAAGATCCTCTTCTAAATGAACACTTATTAAAATTTAATCCATTAGACTATAATCTCTCATACTCAAAAGATATTACATGTATCTCATTAAGTAGACTACAGTTAGCATTATCAAAATTATCCGCTCCTAGAAGCAATCAGAATAATAAAAAGATTGGAAACAAACTCTTTATCTATCAAGATGAATTGAGTGATGCTTTGATGGACGAATTTTCTAGTCCTGCAAAAGATGATCATGTGAGTAACCCAGAGACATTAGAAGCGATTAAACTTCTAGCTGAATCGATTAATATAGCATTCTGTTCTATTGATGAAAGATTGTCCTCATTAGAAAAGAAGTTTATGGAAACAGAACTTATTTATAATTCTAATGAAAATGATCCTGAGAATATTGTAACCTCTGAGTGGACAGGTATGATCCTTCAGAAGTATAAAATCATTGCTGAATCTCTTGGAGTATCATATATGGTAGTTCAGAAAGAAACCATCAGACGGTTGGAGAAAAATAATCGTAATATCAAAATGAATGAAGTGATTTGTTCGTATTGTAATAAGCATAATGTAAAAACATGCTATCCGTTAGATGCTATTGAAGATAATGATACTGTAAAAGCTGCATATGAGAAAACAATAGATAGAATGATTGGAGTATTTGGAGTAGATCAGAATAAAAGAAATAATAGTCAGATGAAAAAATAAATATATTCATAATGTTAATTCTATTATTTTGAGCGATCTATACTTTTTATGCACGGAACGGGCATAAAAAGTTAGGCAATTCTAATAGCTGAAAGATGGATGCGATAGCAGACATCTTGAAGATCTTAGAATTGGCACTAAAGATACTGATGAAGATACATATGAACATGAAAAATTAAAATGTGATAATAAAGATATGAAACAAAAGTAATACTCAAGGAGAATATATAATTGAATAACCAGTGAATTATAGCGGTTGCACGATGCAATGGCATCGCACAACCTTCGCCCTGGAGGGCGAATGATTATGGGAATTTTAAAATCGACCATTAAAAATACGTTGATTTTATTGAGAAAATTGGGCGAAAAAAGTTACCGCAGTTTTTCACTATAATATATATATATAGTGAACTTTTGCGGTAACTTTTACCCCTAAAATTTCCTTTAAAATCAACGTATTTTAAGACCACCCTTTAAAAAGCTATATTTTTCAACGGTTTTTGCACTATATTCAAAATTCTAATAAACTAAAGGAGATTTTACACTATGGACAAAAATAGTATTAAAACAGGATTTATCACAGAAGCCAAATTAGTAGAATTATATGGATCACCTGCTCAAAAGAAATCATATAAAGAGAAGGGACATTTCGTTAGTTCGTATAAATCTAATCTTTTAAAAAAGGTTTCAAAATATTGCAAAATTGAAGAAACTAATGAAAAAAAAGATGGAACTAATTTATATAATATCACTCAGGTATATAATGTTCCTCTCCCATCAAATTTTGATAAAATGAATAAATCCCTATATCAATATATTGTTCCTCTCATTCTAAACAGTCTAATCAATGGTCATGATAAGAATAATAGTATTGAGATCACTGTTGGTAAATGGGCTAGGGAAATTAATATGGTCAATCAGAATTACAATCTGGTTAAGTTCAATAGAGAGGATACCAGTACAGAGACTCAGATTCAGTTAGATACAATTAACGAATTTTATGATAAGGCAGATCATGCAATCAACTACTACATCTCAAATGCTCTCGACTATCTGAAGTCTGCTGGACTCATCATCTGGCGCGAAGTCAACCGTATTACTGTTGAAGAATCAGATGAAACCACAATTATTGATCATGATGGAAAGGTTTCTCTAAACATCAATCTCACTACTCATCAGGCTTCCAAAGAAGAAATGGACTATTATTCTCAGTGCATTGCCATTGCAGATAAAGAAGCTAAGATTGATAGTGCTGGAGAAAGATATTACAGTAAGAAAGCACCTATCTTCCAGAATGCTTTAAAGAGAGAATTATATAAAAGAAAGATTAAATTTGTATATTCTACATATGAAGCATATTATGTTCATCTGGATCGCTGCCAAGCTCTTTTAGATCATTTTGAAGGATTTAATGCCAAAAAATTCCTAGATAAATTTAATCAGGAGTTTTCAGATATGCTTATTGAGAACGCTGGTAATAGATTTGACAAAAATACCAAAGCCACTTTAAGAAGTCTATATAAAAATCGTGGAGAGTATGAATTAGCTTTTGGTTCGCTTTGTGATATTACTATTAACAATGAGACTGAATATCTTGGGAAAAGAATCCAGAAAAAAACTAATGATGATAATTACACTCTTCAGATCACCCATAATCTTGAAGAGTAATTTATAGATCATTCGGGATAGGCAGCATAAATCTGCTTATCCTAGTATCTTTTAGGCGAATATATAAATGGGATAAGAAATCACACTAAACGAAAGGATACATAAAATATGAATTTTAATACAGCTCAGAAAGAGGCTATCAATTCTATATATGGTAACTATGCTGTTATTGCTACTGCTGGTAGTGGTAAAACAACTGTACTTACTAAAAGAATTGAAAACTTAGTAAAAGAACATAGTATTTCACCGATTAACATTCTCGCTATTACGTTCAGCAAGAAAGCAAAAGAGAGTATTCAGGATAAATTAAGTAAACTTGGTATCTCAAATGTTAATGTGGAAACATTTCACTCTCTGGCTCTCAAAATCATTATTCAAAAATATGGTTCAGATAAATACAAAGTCTGGACTGCTCAGTGGGAGAAAGAAAAAATCATTCAAGATACCTGTGTAAATATGCGACTTTGTTCAAAAGATAAGGTTCCATACAATGAGATTGTACGATTCATTGCTAATCAGAAAGTCAATATGATATCTGATGTGAATAATCTTGTATATGGCGCGGATGAGCCGTTTGATAAAACCAAAATGAAAGAAATTTACTCACGATTTGAAGAATATAGAAAAGCCAGATCATATATTGAATTCGATGACTTTTTAAATATGGCAAATGATATTCTGGATAATAATGAATCACTAAAAGCACAGTTTCAAAAGAAATATAAATTTATCTTATCTGATGAGTTTCAAGATATTTCAATGTCTCAGTCTCTTCTTCTCAAGAAATTAAATTTCACAAATACAATGATTGTAGGAGATCCACTTCAGGCTATTTATTCATTCCGAGGTGGTGATAGTAAATATATTTTAAATTTTGATGAAAACTATGCTGAGTCTAAGATTATTAATCTAAATACAAATTATAGATGCAGTAAGGATATTGTTACTACTGCTAATGCTCTAGCTAGGAATATCCCAGATTCAAAACATAAATATTATGTAGAAAGCATTGCATCGAATGATAGTTATAAAGTTCCAGAGTACAGGAATTTTCCAAATGAATATGCTGAAGCTAAATGGATTGCTGAGAAAATCAAAGAGATGAGTTCCGATTATAAATATCATGATTTTGCTGTTCTGGCGCGGACAAACGCACAGTTGACTAAGGTACAGTCTATTTTACATGATAATAGCATTCCTTTTACTGTTGTAGATGGTAAAGTATTTACGGATTTGCCGGAGATCAAGCTATTACTCTCCTATCTCAAACTGTCAGTAAATAAAGATGATAACGAAGCGTTCTCATATGTATATAACAAACCTAATCGTTGGTTAGATAAGAAATTCTTCGAGGAAGTAGAACAAATGGCGCTGGATAAGGGGATGCCCTATTATGATGCTATGTTTATTATTGCCCGGAGAAATTGGAAATTTAAAAATGGTATCAATGAGATTCATTCTGTTGTAGAACATGTAAAGAAAATCAAAAGTATTGTTGAGAAAATTAAATATATCAGAAAGTCATTGAATATTGATATGTTTGTTTCTAAGGGCAAAGCTGCGGATGATGGTAGTTCTACTGAACAGATTGAGAATATGAATGCTTTTGAGAATATTGCTGAGAAGTTTGATTCTCTGGAGAGATTCATTTTTTATCTGAGTAATCTTAATAATACCAATAAGAACAATAATAAGAACAAGGTAAATCTCACTACTATTCATCGTGCAAAAGGTTTGGAATACCCGGTAGTTTTCATTATTGGATGCAATGAGGGATTATTACCACATGCTAAGAATAATAGCATTAATGATGAAAAACGATTATTTTATGTAGCTATAACTAGAGCTGAGAAAGAATTATACATATCTTCTACTGATTCTTATAATTCGAAAGATAATATCCCAAGTAAATTCATTGATGTAATCAAATCAACGATTTGTGTTGTGAAAAAGAGTGAATATATAAGTGAGGATGCTGATGATGAATAAGGAGTGTGTTACTTTCCTATTCTTCTGAGGTGATGAAAAATGCGATTTGGAAAGGAGAAAATATAAAATGCAGGAAATTAGCATTGATAAATTAAAACCACATCCACAAAACACTGAATTTTTTGATGATATGACAGGTGATGCATGGGATTCTATGATTCAATCTATAAGTACATCTGGAGTTACAAATGCTATTACTATTACTGATAAAAATGTTATTATCAGTGGTCATCAGAGAGTTCGAGCTTGTAAGGTATTGGGGATTACATCTATTGAATACAAAATGATTCATTACACTAAGGAAGATTATAAAAAAGAAAAAGATGTAAAAGATCTTATTGAGTCAAATCTTCGTCAACGCGTAGTGGGTAATGATAATCCTATTAAATTAGGTAGATGCTTTCAATTTTTAAATAATTGGTATGGATTTGAAAAAGGAACAAATCAATATAGCTTAGAAAAAATTTTTACAAGCTCAGAAAACAATCCAATAAATCAGTCAGAACTTGCTGAAAAATATGGAATTACGAAGCAAACCATGAATAACTATATGAGATTGGCAAAAGCCATTCCAGAATTAGAAGAACTGGTTGATACAGGAATTGTTACTACTCATACAGCGTTAGGCATTATGAAAAAACTCTCTCCTGATGAACAGAAAGATTTTATTAATTCTTTATCTCCAGAGAAAAAATATACCCAAAAGGAAATGGACGAAGCAATGAAGCAATACAAACTTCGTATTAGTGAATTGGTTCAGCAAGGAATAAAAACAGAGGTTATTACTAAAGAGGTAGATCGTCCAGAGACTTTAGATAAAATCAAAACTCTTCAAGATAAACTCAATGAAAAGACAAAAGAGAATATTAATATGTCAGCTAATCTAATTGAGAAGGAAAAAATGATTAGTACAGCGCTTGGAACAAGTACAAATTATGAATTGGTTTCTCATTGTAGTGAGATTACATTAAAGATGTTGGATTTTGTAAAAGAGATGTCGAAATATGATTATATGGCTGAAAGCTTCAATGATATTCCAAATGCAACTCGCATTGAGTATGAAAGATGTATTAATTCAGTAAAGAAATGGGCTGATAGAATTTTAGAAACCATTAATACAGAAAAAGAAATTATTGAAATGTAAAGGAGAAAATTATTATGAACACAGCATTAGAAACAAAAGTATTAAATCTGGAAGAATTAACAGGAGATTTAGCTAAATCTCTTCGTGGAACAAATGAATCACTTCAAATCACAACTGGAGTTCTTGAAAAATTCATTAATGGATTTCAGGATCAAATTAGTAATCGGTTAAAAATAGAAATGGTTGCTACTGGTAAGAAGATTGAAGCAGATGTGACCACTGCTGTTACAAGTAATATTTCAAGCAAAATTGAGTCAACAATTAAAGAAAAATTAGATGAGCGTGGACTTAGTAAAGTAGACGCTGATAGATTGACAAGAGCGCGTTATAAAAGAATGCGTGAACTATTAGGTGATTCTAAAGAAGATAAATATAAGTTATTTATTCCATTTTACCAGGGATGTATGAGAAAAGGATATTTAAAGAAATTTGATGTAATGAGATATGCTGATATTGAACCAGATAAGCTTCCAGAAGCATTAGAATATATTCAGAATTTTAATATCATTGATACATCTTGGTGTGTAGAAGCATTACATAGAACTTATCAGAATAATGAGTTTACTAATAATAAATTAGTACATGCATACGAAAGATATTTTAAGATTACAGTAGCTTAATATTCTTATGAAGAGTAGAACATTTTCATATTCTACTCTTCCACTTACATCGTAAAGGAGACATAATACATAAAATGCAGACAACAAAAACTATTACATATTTAGATCATAGAACATATGGAGGTGTTATTTTAGAATCAGACTTTTACACCTGTCACCCAACTGGTAAGTATGAAATCAGAAGTCGTAGAGCGGATAGAATATCGCATGATCACTCTTTTGATTCATGGTGTCAAAATTATAAAAACAAAGTTGCTACAAGATTTAAAGAGAGATTAATTAGGACGAATGCGTAATGTTATATAATTCGGATTATAAGTTCTTCAGAAAGGCGAGGGACGTTGCGAATATATCAGACTATAAGAATCCACATATAGGATGTGTAGCAGTTTATCAGGGGCAAATAATTGGTCTAGGATGTAATTCTAATAAGACTCATCCCACTCAGCAGTTTTATAATAAATATCGTACACATTCTGATTCAATGCTTCCAAAACTTCACGCAGAGATTAATTGTCTTAATCAAATCAAAAATCTTGAAATTAATTTTTCCAAAGTAAAACTATATATTTACAGAATGAGAAATGATCAACCTTTTGGGATTGGTAGACCATGCCCTTCATGCATGGCAGCAATTAAAGATTTGGGGATTAAGGATATTTACTATACAACAAATGATGGTTTTGTTTATGAATGTGTGGCGAATATAAATATGAGGAGTATAAGTTAAATGATTTCTCTAAGAACGAAAGGATTAGGTGGTGTTAGTAATATTATATGAGTGAATTTGGAATTAAAATCAAAAATATAAATGCTGGTATGTTATATGATGTTAATCTTGGAACAAGAGATTATTTTACATATACAGATGCAATGTTTAACAATAGTTTATTCAGCTTCTTTCTTCAAAAGAATGGATTAAATGTATATAAAAATGAATCTACTAGAGATATTGTGTGTTTGAATTATGATTACGGGAGTAGATCATATGAGGATGAACATGCTAGATTGGTAAAACTTCATTCTGAAGCAGATGGAGAATTAAAAGATAGACTTGAAAAAGCTATCAAAAAAGTAGATGCTAGGCGAGAATTATATGATGAAAAAAGCAAGGATGAAATTAGGGAATATTTTTACGAAAATGGTGTAACAATCACATACAGCAAAAAAATGAAGGATGGAACTGTAAAAAAGGAACCTATCAGATATGAAATGCTTTTTCGAACTAGCGCTAAGGCAAAAGTCGGACAGGTTATTTTTATAAATGAAAAGCTTTATGATATGGCTTATGATTGGCTCACGATTGGTCTTGGAAAGAAAATGGAAAAGGATAATGCTAAGATTGTCGAAATGTCTGCCTATGCTCCTTTAACCACTTCTACTATTGTTGGAACAATTCATATTCCTGTAGAAGATGTATTAATTCTAAAAGACCAGGATTCATTTTTTAAAACCATTGCAAATATTGTCAGGTGTGAAGAATATGACCCAGATGAGAATAATGATAACAGTAATGATGATACAAACAATGATAATGACCATAAAGAAAACAAGCCCGAAAAGAAGAAATTAAAAAAATGTGTGGTTGACACAGAAGAATGTAAAGTTAAAAATACATTATGGGATGGAATGGCTTTAATTGAAGCAGATCCAACATATTTGGAATTACCATCATATATTAATGGAATGGCATTATTAAGAATGCATCTTTTTAAAGCATGTGCGTTTAAATCTTATTTACAGAAGTTTTTTAAAAAATGGTGTTTAGATAATGGTCATGATTATGAAACATATCAAATTCAAGATATGTTTGGTAAATGGCATTATTTAAAAGATATTAAGATTATCACGACTGACAATGCGATTAAATGGAAGAAATTTGCTTCATTAATGGGTAATAATATAACTGAAGCATATGAATATTGGTGTGAACGCGTCAGAGCAGATAGTAATGTCTGGGGAATAGTTAAAACAGATCACCCTAGTAAGCTTGGAGATTTACAGCAGTTGAGTTATCAGATGATTAATACTCTTCCATGTTCTCTGAATGATGTAAGAAATATTGCTAAAACAAGTATTGATTACATAGAGGCTTTAAAGACAGATAATGATTTATTTGAAAAGTTTCTTAGAAAAAATGCCACAGAAGTAAATCATTATGAGATGCTTGCAGATTTATATAATCAGAATCATGATTTCGCCAATAGTAAGTTTTTTAGATATGAGAAGAAAGAAATCATCAAACAATATGTGTTCAGATTAAGAAAAGGTAAGATTATGGTTAATGGCGATAATCTTACGGTTTGCGGTAATCCATATGCACTACTACTTTATTCTGTTGGTGAGAATTTTAATAATGACCCTACATTAAAACCTGAAGATGGAGCTATTCAATGTTATACTACTAGATTTGAAAATGATGAATATTTAGCAGCCTTCAGAAATCCTCATAATTCCCCAAACAATGTATGTTATCTTCATAATATGTATTCCAAGGAAATGAAAGAATATTTCCCATTTAGTAAAAATATTCTTGCAGTTAATTGTATTCATACCGATATACAGGATCGTGCAAATGGATGTGATTTTGATTCCGATTTCTTTTTAGTAACGAACCAACCTACTATGGTTAAATGTGCAAAAGAATGTTATGAAAAGTATCCTACAATTGTAAACGCGCTTAATGAATCAGGAATTACATACAATAACACAAAAAAAGATTATGCTGCTATGGATAATAAATTTTCAAAATCTCAAATGGGAATCGGATATTCAAGTAATCTTGCTCAGTTAGCAATGACATACTATTGGACTGAACTAGAAAAAGAAAAACCAGATAAGGATACAATAAAAGAACTATATGATAATTTTGTTATTTTGTCTGTAGTAGCGCAATTAATAATTGACGGATGTAAAAGAGAATATGAAATTGACGGGAATAAAGAGATTGATAGAATTAGCAGAATGGGATGTATGATTTTAAGAAAAGAAATGAAAGATCCGAAAACAGGCGAGACGATAAAAAGTTTCAAATGTGATTTTCCAGAATTTATGAAGTATACAAGAGAGATTAAATATACTAAAAATGGGAAAGATTTACCGCAAGAAGATATTGATAAATCAAAAAACAAACTAAAACAAAGAATTAATACAGAACTTAATTGTCCTATGAATTATCTTGAATTTTGGTTAGATAAAATCCAAAATGCTTCGACTATCAAAACTATTCATACTTCTAAATTCTTTATTAAAATGAATGGTGAAGCTAATCGTAGACAGATATCTAAAATAATGAAAATTATTGAAGAATATGATACGTCCATCAAAGCTGCTAAAATTAATATGGGTGATTCAGAAGAATATTTAAAATTCTTATATGAGAGACATGCGGAGATAGTTGATGA
>ULMS01014889.1_pt1 | contig 11247 bp, 9 predicted proteins | sample 1951721 | NCBI WGS metagenome assembly ULMS01 (sample SAMEA4835557, study PRJEB28245) | human gut metagenome | biome: gut microbiome; material: fecal sample | place: Denmark | collected 2008 | reverse complement strand
CCAGATTGCAGATGTAGCCGCCGCCGACAATGGCGCTGACGCCCTGTTCCCTGAATTTTTCGAGAATGTTTCTGTTGGTGTCGTCATCATCCCCGAAGAGAAAGTTCATGAACGGCCGGCCGGCCATTTCCCGTATGTCCCTGATGCGGGGATTCTCTTCCCGATAGTGTCCGAGAGCGACGCTTCCCGGACAGAAGGACAACGCCTCGCGAAGCGCCCTGATGATGTCGATATTGTTGTACTCAATGGGCAGAAGGGGAATTCTGTCCCGGAGGACGCCTTCCACGAGCACAGCCGGGCCGGGCATGGTCAGAAGAACTTCCACCGTCGCCGGAAGAGCTTCCGTCACAAAACGGAGCATCTCCTCTACCGTCTTGCAGAAAAAGATATCGATCCGGTCAAGACCCTCTTCCGCTATGATTTTTTCGGCTTTCTGCACAAGAGACGGATGTGTGGCGAGAATGAAAACGTCCTTCATCAACTATCCCGAATGAACTTGTACTTTTTATCTCATTTGTCGCATAACTGTTTCAAACATGTGCAACATTTTGTTTTGCAATGCAACATCAAAAACACTCTGCGCCCATGGTTATTTAATTATTTCTTATTAAAATCAACATATTATGAATTTTGGCATGAATCTTGATACAAAATATGCAAAGATATTTTACCGCAAGGAGACACTATGATTCCCGCAACTGAACGCAAGAGTGCTGATGTTCTGGTTCTTGGCGGCGGCATGGCCGGCTGCATGGGGGCCGTTGCTGCGGCCATGGCCGGCCGCAGCGTCGTGCTTGTCGACAAGGCCTGGGTCGGGGGCAGCGGTGAAAGCTGCTTTGCCGCCGGCGACATCCTGTATTTCGATCCCGAAGAAGACGATCTTCACGAGTGGCTGGAGCGCTGGAACAGAAACGGCAGCGGCATGTTCGATCCCGAGTGGATGGAATGGTATGCCGGAAGCTCCACGGAAATAGTCAACATGATGAACGAATGGGGCATGGATTTTGAAAAGGACGCCAACGGCAGGTTCAAGCGCAAGCCCGGCCGCGGCCATAACCATGCCGTGGTGTTCCCCGGTTTCAAGATGATGAGAAAGCTGCGCGCCAAGCTGGAAAAACTGGGGGTGACCATTGTCGACCGCGTGCAGGTCACTGATCTGCTCACAAATAACGGGCAGGTGGTCGGTGCTACCGGTTTTAATGTCCGCACGGGGCAGTTTCATATCTTCCATGCCAGAAACACCATTCTCTGTACCGGCAGTTGCAGCTTCAAGGGACAGTACCACGGCCAGGACATGGAGTCCGGCGAAGGCAACACCATGGCCCTCCAGGCCGGAGCCGAATTCACGAACATGGAGTTCTCCAACTGCTACAACTCCACGGCTAGGGATTTCGACATCTGCGGCATGAGCCGTTTTCAGCGTCTTGGCGGCCGTTTCACCAACGCGCTGGGGGAACCGTTCATGGACAGGTACGACCCCATCAACAAGGACGGCGCTCTCCTGCATGTTCTCGTGCGCGCCATGACCACAGAAGTGCGCGAAGGCCGCGGCCCGATATACTTCAATCTCAAGAACATGAGCGAGGAAGACCGCGAACTCAGCTATCGCATTGTGCCCACGTTCTTCGCGGCCTGCAAGAGCTGCGGCATTGATCCGTTCAAGGATTCCGTGGAATGGATCCCCGGCTTTATGGGTTCCACCAGTTCCGGGAGCGGCCTTACGCTGAAGTCCTTTGCCTGCGATACCACCGTTCCCCGGCTCTTTGCCGCCGGCGATATGGCCAATCAGGGGCTTCTCATCGGCTCCATTGCCGGCGCGGGTGCGGTTCATCTCGGCTGGGCCACGATTTCCGGATTCCGCGCAGGGGAAGGCGCGGCCAGAGCCTGTGAAGGCGCAGAGCTTCCGCCCGTGGATGAGGCCCAGGTGGAATCCATCAGAAAAAAAACGTTCGCCAAGCTTGGCCATGAAGGCCATCTCTCGATTGATGACGCCATCTACCGCATCCAGTCCTGCGTCATCCCCGCAAAATACAATATCATCCGCTGCGGGGAAGATCTCAGGGAAGCGCTGGCCGCGCTCGACCAAATCGAAAAGGATATCGAAAACGGGATTATTGTCCGCGATACGCATGAACTTATGCTGTATCACGAGCTTCGCGGCATGCTGACCACGGCCCGGCTGACCTTCACCAGCGCGCTGGAAAGAAAGGAAAGCCGCGGCTCCCATTACCGCACGGACTATCCCGAAATGGATAAGGAATGGAATGTGTGGCTCAAGTCAAGGCTGAAGGACGGCAGGATCGAAATTACCAGGGAGCCTGTTCCGGCAGAAAAGTTCGAACGCTACGGCCTTCCTGTCTATCCGCTCTAACCTGATTTGTTTCATACATTAATGACGGAGTTTATCCATGCCCATTTTTGCCATAGATTCGGAAAAGTGCATCAACTGTGGAACCTGTGTGAAAATCTGCCCTCTTGATGTGTTCCGCGCCGGAGAAACCGTTCCGGAAATCCGTTATCGGGAAGACTGCCAGTCCTGCTTCCTTTGTCAGATTTACTGCCCGAAAGACGCCATCAGGGTCGATACCATCAGAAACAGGCCGACACCTCTGCCGTATTAGAGTACTTCTTTATTGAAATGCTTCAGGCAGCGGCGCGCGCCTTACCGGTCTGCCATGAAGCGCCATAAGGTTCTTCATGCCGTCGGGAAGAGTCGTCATTTCCTGTGCGGCTCTTCCCTCATTCCGGGCCATCAACCACCATCGTGAGGACAACATGACCGCCTCGACAGCCGGAACCGGGCGTTCCGTTGATATCAAGCACTTTTTTCACATAGCTGTCTTTCTCGCCATAACATTTCTCTTCGGCAGGCTTGAACCCATCCCGCCCATAACGCCTTACGGCATGAATGTGCTCGGCGCGCTCATCGGCGTTGTGTACGCGTGGATTTTCATAGATGTCATCTGGCCCAGCATGATAGGCCTTCTTGCCATCGGCCTGCTGGACATCATGCCCATCAACACGCTCTTCAACAAGGGGTTCGGCGATCCGACGGTCGTGATGATGGTATTCATATTCGTGTTCAGCGCGGTGCTGGACACTCACGGCGTGACACGATGGATTTCCATGTGGTTTGTCAGCCGCAAATGCGTGGAAGGAAGGCCATGGCTGCTGACCTTTGCCCTGCTGCTGGCCATAGCCGTTCTCGGCGGGCTGTCCAGCGCCACGCCGGCATGCGTCATCGGCTGGAGCCTGATGTACGGCATGTTCAAATTCTGCGGGTATGAGAGGCATGAAGGCTACCCGATGATGATGGTGATAGGCGCTGTTTTCGCCAGCCAGCTCGGCATGTCGCTGATACCGTTCAAGTCGCTGCCCCTGGTTGCCATCAGCGCATACGAGAGTCTTTCCGGCGCGACGGTCAATTATGCCATCTACATGTTTGCCTCCTTCCTGTCCTGCATTTTGTGCCTGCTGGTGTTCATCCTGGTGGGCAGGTTTCTGCTCCGCCCGGATCTGGGCAAACTCGTCAAACTGGACATCAAAACGCTCATCAGGGAAGACGAGAGAAAACTTTCCGGCGTGCAGAAGCTTCTTTTCGTCTTTCTGGCGGCTCTTGTCGTGTTCATGATGCTTCCCGGCTTCCTGCCCGGGGATTTCGCCATAGCCGGCTTTTTCAAAAAAATAGGCAACACCGGCATATGCGTGCTGCTGGTGGCGCTGCTGACAGCCATCAGGGTGAACGGAAAGTCTCTCTGTCCATGGCGTACCATGGTCAATGAAGGCGTGGCCTGGCCCATCATCTTCATCCTGGCCTTTGTGCTGCCTCTTTCCGGCCCGATTGCTGATCCCAGGAGCGGCATCACGGCCTTCATGCTGGATATCCTGAACCCGCTGTTCGGCACGGGATCCAACATCACGTTTCTGGTCTGCATCGGCATTGTTGGCGTGATACTCACGCAGTTCATCAATAATACAGCCATTTCCGTTGCTCTCATGCCCGTTGTTTTCTCTTACTGCACCGCCAACGGCATGCTTGCCGAACAACCCGTCATTCTGGTGACGGTGGCATGCTGCCTGGCTTTTCTTACGCCTGCGGCCAGCTCCACCGCGGCCATGCTCCACGGCAACGAGTGGGTGACAACAAGGGCAATCTGGAAAACAGCGCCGCTTCTTGTTGTCTCGGCACTGTCCGTCGTGACGGCAGTCGTCATACTGACAGGAACCATATTCCTCTGACGCTTCTGAAAAGCCGGTGCAAGGCGGATTTTCCCCGAGGGGTGAACCACATGTGTCTCCATGCAGAACACAAGGCAGACCCGGCCTAGAATACGTCAACTGCAAAGGAAGCGGCGGCAAGAGGAACCAGACGAATGCCTCCGCAACTGTTCCTGAACACCAGCCCGACTTCCGCCTCCATTTCATAATGGCCCGGAACGGAAAAACGGATGTCCGTCACCGGCACGCCAGGCAGGACTTCCGGCGCGGAAGCCCCGTCAGGCAGTTTCCGCCATGTGACGCTGACGGAAGGAAATGCGCCCGAAATCTGACGCTCAAACGACAAGGCAACATTCAACGGCACGGTTTCCTCCACGGCGGCATGGCGCGGAAACCCGATATCTGCACGCACGGAACGGCCATCCACCTCTTTTTCCGCAAAAAAGACGGATGCCGCTTCGGAGGCGGGCGCGTCCTCCGGCATGACGCCGGAAAACGCCATACGCAGGCAAAGAAGCAATGCCAGACGAAAAACGTACTTCACTGGAAATTCCTCCGTGAATGGATTGACAAAACGGCAGTGCCGATGAAATCCTTTGGCTCTGTCATAGAATACAGTGTTGAACATATCCTTGACCACCGGAGGCGCGAGCGCAGCGAACTGCGGAGCGTCCCCCCGCCGCACGGTAATGCGGCATGGAGGGAGCGGGGAGTGGAACACGGGCTGCCTTGCGGCAATGAATATTGCCGCCTGTGCCGGAGTAAAATGATACGCCCCGCGCAACGCTATCAACACGGTTCTATGACAGAGCCAATCCTTTTTGTATCCATTCCTTCACGATGTTCCGGAAAAGGCGGCGGTTCCGCCGGGTACCGAGGATATCATGCCGAAAGCAGTCCCGTCAGCTCCCGTTTCCCCGGCGTCCAGACAGATGTCCGGTCTTCCCTGTCTCAGAACGGCATCATGGCGCAGAGCAGCGCCTCTGTTCCGTGACATGGACAGCGTAATGGACGTTTTCCTGGAGCGATGGACGGTCTATATGCAGGCTGCTGGCTATCTGGTTTTCACCACCGCCCGGCGTGCCGACTGCATTGCCGCCTGTCACTCCCTTACAAACCATATCGTGCGCCACCTGGATGCGGGCTATCTGCCCACATTTGAACGTCTCGCAGGCAACAGCGACAACTGGGCGCAGGATCTGGTGGCTTCAGGGCTGCGCCATATGCGGAGGGGCATTACCGGAACCATGTACCTGGGATGCTTCAAGACCTTCATTCATGCCCTGGAAGACGCCGTGCACGCCCTTTCCCCAGGCAGGCGCGGCTCTCCGCAGCGTATTCTCGACGACGCGTGCGTTCTTCTGCGTCTGTACGGGGCCGCTTTTGAAGAAATATGGATGGAAGTCTGCCTGACTGTTCAGCGTGATGAGCATCATTCCGACATGGATGAGGTGCTGCGCCGCCTTACGCTGGAAAAGTGCCGCTTTGAAAACGTACTCAATACCACGTCCGACGGAGTGCTGGTCATGGATGCGCAGTGCCGCGTCACCACCGCAAACCGTTCTCTGCGGCAATATGCCGGAGAAAATCTCACAGGACGTACGGCCTGGGATATTCTGGGCCTGGAAAGCGATTCTCCCGAGGAATTTTTCCGCTACTATCCTGTCGGGCAGACCGTGGAAGTCACTCCTTTCGGCGGCGATCTGGTATTCCGCCTGTCCGTCTCCTCTCTGGGGGATATCAGTCTGGCCAGCAGCGGCGAGTATCTGGTGCTGCTGACCAACATCACTCCCCATGTGGCGCAGAGGGAAATCATGGAAGAAGTCATCCGCGCCAGAACCGCCGCGCTGGAAAAGGAAAAACGCCAGCTTGAAGAGATGAACATCACGCTGCGCACCGTACTGAATAACGCGGCGGCCGAGCGCGATCAGTCCAGGGCGGAACTTGCCGCTTCCCTGCAAGATTTTCTGGCTCCCGCTCTGGCCCGGCTGGTGAACACCCAGGATAAAGCCGCACGACGCAGTCATGCCGCGCTTATACAGGATCAGGTGCATCGGATGCTGGGCCGGACAGGGGGAAACTCTGATGCCGGAAACCGGCGACTGGCCAGACTGACCCTGGCGGAACTCAATGTCTGCCGTTTTATCCGGGCAGGGCACAGCACCAAGGAAATCGCGGCCGCGTTCGGGATTTCGCCGGAAACGGTACAGACGCACCGCAAAAATATCAGGCGCAAGCTGGGTGTGCGCGGACACGACGCCCAGCTTGCGGCTTTTCTTGCGGCTCATCCGTTCCATGGAGACGAAACGCCGTCTCGGGGCAACGGCGAGGGACACGAGATCGGGTAGGTTCCTCTCCCCGAAGTCTCCCCGATTATTCCCTCTGGCTTTCTTTTTCTCTGTCTGGCTATAGTTTCATCAGAAAACCCCTGATGGAGCTTCCATGACCCCGCCCCTCTCCCCGTTTTCCTCTGTCCCCCTGCCGGAAAGCGTTTCCGTCGCTTCCCCCGTCGCGCCGGAAAAGATGGCTCAGACCCTGCGAGATCTGTTCGCCGCCCGCAACAACGGAGCTATGTTTTCCGCGCTGGAGCGTCTGGCCGACTTCCGTGCGGCAGGAGAGCGCGCTCTTCCCGCAATGCCTCCGTATGAGGCAAGTGCCTTTCGTGAAGCCGAATATGCCTTCAACCGGATTTTTGTGGGGCCGGGCCATGTGCCCGCTCCGCCGTATGCTTCGGTGTATCTTGACGCCGAGCCGCTGCTCATGGGCCGGGCCGCAGTCTCCATGCGGGATCTGTTCAGGAGTATGGGGCTGGCCGTGCGGGAGGAAGACAATCTTCCTGAAGATCACCTTGCCTGCGAGCTGGAAGCGTGGCTTGTTCTCCGTTCGCTCGCCTCGGCGGATGACGGCGCGCTGCGCCGCAGCGCGGACGAGGCGCTTCTCTGGCTTCTTGACGGACACATGCAGATCTGGATTCCCGAATTTCTGAGCCGGGCAAGGGCGGAATCCATGCCGGAACCCCTGTCCGATGCGCTGGACTGCCTGGAGGCATGGCTGCTGTCGGCGCAAAATGCGCTGAACAGGGAATGAGTCAGCTCCCCTTCCCGGACGGGAACCACGCAGATGCGCTCCCCGGAGAGAGGGAAGAATGCAAACCACAAAGGAAATGCTGATGAACAAGAGCAAATTCAGGCGTCCCGATGCCATGGATCGGCGCGGCTTTCTCAAGGGGCTGCTGGCGGCGGGAGCGGCTGCCGCCCTGCCCGGCGGTCTGCTGACGGCCCGGAACGCGACGGCGGCGCCCTTTGATCCCGGTGCGTATCAGGTATTCCGCAACGCCTGCCCGCGAAACTGCTATGATACCTGCAGCATAAAAACCTATGTGCGGGACGGCATAGTGCAGTTTGTGGAAGGCGCGCCGGAGTCCACCTTTACCAAGGGCGCGTTGTGTGTGAAAGGCTATACCTATCCGCGGCGGCTCTACAGTCCGGATCGTATCAAGTATCCGATGATTCAGGATAAGCGGGGTTCCGGTAACTGGCGTCGCATTTCCTGGGATGAGGCCATGGATCGCATCGCAGACAAAATCCTTGAGATAAAAAAGCGCGACGGCAGTCTGCTGGGTCTGGGCCTGACCAAATATTCCGGCAACTTCGGGATCACCAATTATGGCGTAGAGGGGATGATGTCCTCTCTGGGCTATACCACCCGTTTTGTGGGGACGCCGTGCTGGCCTGCGGGGATCGACGCCCAGAATTACGACCTCGGCGACATGTGGTGCAACGATCCTGAAGATTTTGTCAAAGCAAAATATATCATCGTCTGGGGGGGCAATCCGGCCTGGTGCTCCATGCACAGTATGAAATACCTGTATCAAGCCAGAGAAAACGGCGCAAAAATTGTGGTCATCGATCCTGTTTTCACACAGACTGCGGCCAAAGCCGATATGTACTGGCGCGTGAAGCCCGGCACGGACGGCGCGCTGGCCCTGGGCATGGCCCGTCATCTGCTGGACAAAGGGCTGGTGAATCAGGACTTTGTGAACAACTATGCCGTCGGCTACGCGGAATTTGCCGACTATCTGCGGCAGAACGTGACTGTGGACTGGGCGTCGGAAATTTCCGGTATTCCGGCCGAGGATATCCGTTCCCTTGCCGAGGAGTTTGCCGCTGCAAAACCTGCCACGGTATGGATAGGCTACGGCATGCAGCGTCATACCAATGGCGGAGCCATGGTCAGGGCCATTGATGCCTTTGTGGCAATGACGGGCAATATCGGCGTGGAAGGCGGGGGCGCGCGTTACGGGCAGATGCGTACCTGGGGATTCAACTACCACGCCATGATCCGGAAGCAGCCGGAAGGTTCGATCGGCTTTGTCGGCGCCACCGGGCCGAAAGGGGAATTCGACTTTGCCGGAGAGAGCGGCACGGCCTACAGCGATCGCGCCCTGAACATCAACAAGACGGCTCAGGAAATTCTGGATGCAAAAGATCCCGAGCTGAAAATGCTGTGGGTATCGTGCAAGAATCCCTTTGCTCAGGACTTTGACCGGAACAAGCTGGAAAAGGCGTTCGCCAGGCTGGAAATGGTGGTCACGGTCGATCAGTTCTTCAACGAAACCGTGCAGCATTCCGACATCGTTCTGCCCGTAACCACCCTGTTCGAGGAGTGGACGGTCAACGTATCGTACTGGCATTACTGGCTGTCGCTGAACGAACAGGCCGTGAAGCCCATGCACGAGGCCCGCTCCAACATTGAGATCGCCGCAGCCCTGTCCCGGGCCATGAACAAGAAGGCTCCCGGGTCCTGTACCTTCCCGCAGGAAGTGGACGGCAGGGAATGGATGATCAAGGAGTTCAACAAGGGCGTGTATGACTATTTCGGCATTTCAAGCTGGGAAGAGCTGCGCAACGGCCCGGTCAAGGCAAAACTTTCCAGCTCTGCCGCCTGGAACGAACGTGTGTTCATGACGCCGTCGGGCAAGTATGAATTCCGCTCCGATCTGTGCGCGCAGAACGGCTTCAAGGCTCTGCCGGAATATGTGCCGGGGCGCGAAGCCACGGCTCCCTTCCGTCTGCTCACGCCGCATGTGCAGTTCGGCCTGCATTCGCAGTTCGTCAACCTGGACTGGATGGAAAACTTCTATCCCGAACCCTTTGTCTATATTCACCCCGACGCTGCCGAAGCCAAAGGCATCCGCGATATGGACAGCGTCCGGGTATTCAACTCCACAGGAGAAGTAAAGGTTCGGGCCAGACTGACTTCCAATGTGGCAAGAAACTGCGTGGTCATGTACGAGGCATGGTTCCGCAGGCTGGCCTTCAATGTTCAGAATGTGGTGGATGACTGCGCCGCGGACATGGGCGCCATGAAAACCGGTGCGCCCGGCGTGGCCATTCACGATCAGTTTGTGGATATCGCGCCCGCCGGGTAAGGCGCGAGCGCGATGCATCCGCGCGTCAAGTTCGGATCCGGGCGCGCGTCAGGAACGGATTGCCTTCGGCTCATCTGTTCCCCTCCCCCGGATCATGCAAAAACGCACTTTTCCCGGCACGATGAATATCAGCCCGCGAAAAGGACGGGGGAAAGGATACCTGCATGAATAAACGCTATGCCTTTTTAATGAATGCCGACAAATGCATCGGCTGCCGGGGCTGCGCCATGGCCTGCAAGAATTTCAACCGGCTTGAGCCGAGCATGGTGTGGCGTCAGGTCTATCCCCTGGCCGAGTCCATCTATCCTCACCGGGAACGGGCCTTTTATTCCCTGGCCTGCAACCATTGCGACGACCCCGCCTGTCTGCGGGCCTGCCCTACCGGCTCGTATGAAAAGCGCGAGGACGGCATTGTCGTTCACCATCAGGAAACCTGCATAGGCTGTACCAACTGTGTGCGTTCCTGCCCCTACGGCGCACCCCGCTATAATGCGGAGGAGAAGCACGCCGAAAAATGCAGCATGTGCCGGGAACGCATTGACGCCGGCCTGCTGCCTGCCTGTGTGCAGGCCTGCCCTGTCGGGGCGCTGGAACTGGTGGATCTCAACACGCTGAACGAACCCAACGCTGTGCAGTTTCCGGCCGGGTATCCGTCCATGCCCCGGCTCAATCCCGCAACCCGCTTCATCCTGCCGCGGATGCCGCGTCAAATCAGGGGGCAGTCATGACCGCCGAATGGCCTCTCATCGCATTTACTGTACTCAGCCAACTGGCCGCAGGGCTGGCCGTCTTTCTGGCCCTGCCGGGCCGCCCCGCCTCACGGACGGGCTGGCTGTCGGTCTTCGTGGTCGGGGCGGCGGGGCTGCTTGCCTCGCTGTTCCATCTGGGTCAACCCTTGCGGGCGGCCTCCGCACTGAACGGACTGGGTACGTCCTGGCTCAGCGCGGAAGGGCTGCTTTTCGGCGTGTTTACTGCTCTGGCAGGCATCACGTGGCTGCGCGGCGGAACCGGCATCTCCGCCGTGGGGGCCGCGGTCGTCGGCATACTGGGCCTTGCGGCGCAAGGCATGACATACGCGCCCGAATCCATGCCCTTTGTTTCCGGCGGCCTGCCCCTGTTTATCTTCTTCCTCAGTGCTCTGACGCTGGGAGCCGTATTCCGCCCCCTGTCCGGCGCGGAAGGAGAAACGCGCAGCTTCGGGGGAATTCTGCCCATCTGCCTGTGGATGCTGCTGGCCGTGCTTGTCATCGCTCCGCTGACGGGACTGGCGGCGGGCACCGTCATGCGGGCCTCGGCCCTGGCCTGGCTGCATTCAGCCTGGTACTGGACAGGACTTCTGGCCATAGCGGCGACACTTGTTCTGGTTCAAGCCGACCGCATGCGTCCCGCGCAGAAAGCCCTTGCCCTTATCAGCGTGCTGTGCATACGCGTCGCGTTCTTCGCCGATACCGCACATACGGCCGTCTGGATAGGTTTTCCCTATTGAGGGATGCTGATTTGTTTTGTGAATACATCAGGTTAGACTGATGCAACCCTCGTCTTGCGGAGTTCAGCCGTCCAGACCGCAAAACGGTTTGAAGGAACACACGCAAACCGCT
>ULMS01027920.1_pt1 | contig 11274 bp, 8 predicted proteins | sample 1951721 | NCBI WGS metagenome assembly ULMS01 (sample SAMEA4835557, study PRJEB28245) | human gut metagenome | biome: gut microbiome; material: fecal sample | place: Denmark | collected 2008 | reverse complement strand
CTCGATCTGGCAGCAGCGCTGCTCAAAATGATGATGGGCGAAGAGGGCGAGGAGCTCTTAGAGGAGAACCGCCCGCTGCGTGAGCTGGAGGATCTCGAGGATGAGAGCCGCCGCAGCCGTGGTGGAAGAAACGGCAGAGGAAGCCGTGGCAGAAATGAGGACGTAGCGCGTCTCTTCATCAACATCGGAAAGAACCAGGGCATCCGTCCGGGCGATATCCTCGGTGCGATCGCCGGAGAATCCGGCATGCCGGGACGTATGGTCGGAAGTATCGATATGTTCGATAATTACACATTCGTCGAGGTGCCGAGAGAGCATGCGGACGTTGTACTGCAGGCGATGCGCGGTGCGAAGATCAAGGGCAAGAACGTGCATATGGAGAAGGCGAACCGGAAGTAGGGGAAACGGATTCAAATAATCATGTATAATAGAACCCTCAGGTATGGACATGAGGCGCCTCCTAAAAGTCTAATTTTGGGAGGCTGCCTTAGATATGCCTGGTTTTTTTGTTTGTTCTTGACAAAAAGGTGTAAATTAAAACTGCGCCAATTCATTTTAATTTAGATTCCTAACGAAATCATAATTAAAATGAATTGGCGCAGTTTCTGTTATTTACAGCGCACTCTTACAGCTCCGCTGTAATAAAAATATCATAAATCGCTTTCACAGCCGCCTCGAAATCTGTGTTCTTCACGCCGATGATGATGTTGAGTTCACTGGAACCCTGGTCGATCATCTTGACGTTGATGCGGGCGTGTGCCAGGGCGGAGAAGATACGTCCGGCGGTGCCGCGGGTGGACTTCATGCCGCGTCCTACGACGGCGATGAGGGCTAAGTCGGACTCAAGCTCGATGGAATCCGGCTGTACCGCACGGTGGATGTTGGAGATAACGAACTGCTCATGCTGTTCGAATTCGGACTGATGTACGAAGATGGTCATCGTATCGATTCCGGACGGCATATGCTCGAAGGAAATACCGCAGTCCTCGAAGACGCCCAGAACTTTTCTCCCAAACCCAATTTCGGAGTTCATCATCGCTTTCTCGATGGTGACAGAGCAGAAACCAGTCTTTCCGGCGATACCGGTGATGGTATATTTCGGCTTCCGGCAGGTATTCTCGACGATGAGTGTACCCGGATCCTCCGGCTTGTTGGTATTGCGGATATTGATCGGGATGCCTTCGCGGCGTACCGGGAAGATGGCATCCTCATGAAGGACGCTGGCGCCCATGTAAGCCAGTTCACGCAGTTCTTTGTAGGTGATAGTCTCGATCGGAACCGGATTTTCCACGATGCGCGGGTCGGTTACCAGGAAACCAGATACATCGGTCCAGTTCTCGTAGAGGTCTGCGTGAATCGCGCGGGCTACGATGGAGCCAGTGATATCCGAACCACCGCGGGAGAAGGTGTGGATCGTGCCGTCCGGATTGGAACCGTAGAAGCCCGGGATAACGGCGCGCTCAGTGTGGGCGAGGCGTTCTGCCAGCTCTTCATTGGTTTTCTCGGACAGGAATGTACCGTTCTCGTCAAAGAAGATCACCTCGGCTGCATCGATAAACTCATAGCCCAGGTAATGGGACATGATGATACCGTTTAAATACTCACCGCGGGAAGCTGCGTAATCGCTGCCTTTTTTGGCGATAAAGTTTTCCTCGATGGTCTTGAACTCATAATCGAGGTTTAAATTTAACTCCAGACCGTCGATGATCTGCTCATAGCGCTCTTTGATGGCGGAGAGAAGCTTGCCGTAGCTTGCACCGGTGGAAGCTGCTTCGTAGCAGGCATAGAGCATATCGGTTACCTTGGTGTCATTTTTGTTGCGTTTGCCCGGAGCAGACGGTACAACGTAGCGTCTGGATTTATCAGCACGGATAATATCTCCGACTTTTTTGAACTGTTTTGCGCTGGCGAGGGAACTTCCGCCAAACTTTACTACTTTCTTCATGATGTTCTTTGTTCCTTCCTAAAGTAAATATTGGGTTAATTCAGTTTCTGGATCTTCGGAAAATACTGGAACAGTACCTTGGCAACCAGTTTGTCGCGCTTGACGTATTTGTGCGTCCAGCGGCGGGCGTCGTTGGAATAGTTCCGGTTGTCGCCCAGCATGAAATAGCAGCCATCCGGCACTTCGTAGTGCTGCGGTTCCTCCGGTTCCATCGGTTCATGCAGATACGGCTCGTCGAGCGGTGTATCGGAACCATTTAAGTATACCTTGCCGTCCACGATGTCGATCGTGTCGCCCGGCATACCGATGATACGTTTGACATAGTACGTTTTGATGCCTTTCGCTTCATCATCCGGATAAATGAAAATGGCGATGTCACCCCGCTGCGGATCTCCGAATTTGTAGCTTAACCGTGAGCCGATGACGCGGTCGCCAGCCATGATGGTCGTTTCCATCGAGCTGGTCGGAACTTCGCTGTTGGCGATGATGAAATGGTTGACGCAGAATGCGATAATAGCGGCGGCAACCAGGACCTGAATCCAGCTTATGACCTCGTCCTTGAGATTGAAGCCTTCCTTGCGGCTCTTGCCCTTCTTGGATTTTGCGGCATTTCCGGCATATTCATCGGAATCATTTCCGGTACCTGAAGCGTTGTCGTTCTCATCGGGCATATCTTCCGGATTGTCTTCCGAAGAGTTCTGACCCGGCTGGTTGATGCCGATTTTTCCGGCGCGGAGTTCATCAAGCATCTCATCCAGTTCCTGATCGGAACGCCCGGAGAAATTGCTTCGGGACGAAATATGGTCTCTATCTTGATCTTCCATATATATCTCCTCTCTCTGCTGTTGCTGTCTGTGTGACGTTATCTTATGGCACTTTCAGTTCCAAAGGTGTCTGCCTGTGACAGTAACGTTTGTGCAACGCATGAGCAGTAGCAGTAGCAGGCTACTGTAAATGGTAACCTTCTGCCATAATAGTGTATATGAGATGCCTTGATTTATCAAGTTTTTTCACGAAATTTCGGGAAAATTCATAAATGTTTTGAAGTGTATGATTGTATTATTGGGCGCGGGATGCTAAAATGGAGCTAAAACCAAAAACCACAAAGGAACGCAAGGGGGCGTATGTATGGATAAAACATTATACGATCTGATGGACTGGGCTGGAATTGAAGAAATTGTCTATTCGGAAGCGGCAAACCCGCACCGGATGCTGGGAGCCCATATGACACCGGAAGGGATGCTGGTACAGGCGTTTATTCCGACGGCGCGCGATATTACGGTCAAACTTTCGGCAACCGGCAAGCAGTACCAGATGGAGATGGCGGACGAGGCTGGCTTTTTTGCGGCGCTGATTCCGCGCAAGACTCTGGCGGACTATACCCTCCTTGTGTTTTATGATAATGGTACGTTAAGCGAGATACACGATCCGTATTCCTTTGCACCGCAGTTTACGGAGTCGGATTTGAAGAAATTTGAGGCGGGCATCCACTACAGCATTTATAATAAGATGGGCGCGCATCCGATGACGGTCAAAGGTGTGAGCGGCGTCTATTTTGCAGTCTGGGCGCCGGAAGCGATGCGCGTGAGCGTCGTCGGTGATTTCAACCTGTGGGATGGCAGACGCAGCCAGATGCGTCGGTTGGGAGATTCGGGTGTGTTTGAGATATTTATCCCGGAGCTTAAAAAGGGCGCTGTTTATAAATATGAAATTAAGTTCAAGAACGGCGACCCGGCGCTCAAGGCGGATCCGTATGCGAACTATGCGGAACTTAGACCGAACACGGCGTCCATCGTCTGGGATCTGGACGGGTATAAATGGAACGATCAGGACTGGATGAAGAAACGGGCGGCGCTCGATACGAAGACGGCGCCGATGTCGATCTATGAGGTACATCTCGGTTCCTGGATGCGAAAACCGATCGAGGTGGATAAGAGAGGACGCGAGATTGTCGGATCGGAGTTTTACAATTACCGTGAGATCGCGGTCAAGCTGGCAGAGTATGTGAAGGAAATGGGGTATACCCATGTGGAACTTCTGCCGGTCATGGAACATCCGCTGGATGCTTCGTGGGGCTATCAGGTGACGGGATATTATGCACCGACCAGCCGCTTCGGCACGCCGGATGATTTCATGTATTTTATGGATTATCTGCACGGACAGGGGATCGGCGTTATCCTTGACTGGGTTCCGGCACATTTCCCGCGTGATGCATGGGGCATGGCGCAGTTTGACGGAAGCTGCCTCTATGAGCACAAGGATCCGAGACAGGGGGCGCATCCGCACTGGGGTACTCTGATCTACAACTACGGCAGACCGGGTGTCTCAAACTTCCTGATTGCGAATGCGATGTTCTGGGCGGACCGCTATCACGCGGACGGCATCCGGTTTGATGCGGTGGCGTCGATGCTGTATCTGGATTATGGCAAGAATCCGGGTGAATGGATTGCCAACATGTACGGCGGTCATGAGAATCTGGAGGCAGTCGAGTTCTTAAAGCATCTGAACTCTGTCTTCAAGGGACGCAAGGACGGCGCGATTCTGATTGCCGAGGAATCGACGGCATGGCCGAAGGTTACCGGCGACGTGAAGAACGGCGGTCTTGGTTTTGATTATAAATGGAATATGGGCTGGATGAACGATTTCCTGGGCTATATGGAGCAGGATCCATATTTCCGGTGCCATCACTACAATGAGCTGACCTTCAGCATGATTTACGCCTACAGTGAAAATTTCGTCCTCGTCTTCTCGCACGACGAGGTGGTTCACGGAAAGGGTTCCCTGGTCAATAAGATGCCGGGACAGACGTTTGAGGACAAGTTTGCAAACCTGCGGGCGGCATACGGTTTTATGATGGGACATCCGGGCAAGAAACTCCTCTTCATGGGACAGGATTTCGCCCAGATGGATGAGTGGAATGAGAATGCATCGATCGAGTGGGAACTGCTGCAGTATCCGATCCACAGCCAGATGAAGGAGTATGTGAAGGAGTTAAATCACCTTTATACCAGCCATCCGGCACTCTATCAGAAAGATTATCAGACGGAAGGCTTCGAGTGGATCAACTGCATGGATGCAGCAGACAATATCATTGCATTTCTCCGGCGTGGCGCGGATGAGACACTGCTCTTTGTCTGCAACTTTGCCCCGCAGCTGCATGAGAAGCTGGCGGTCGGCGTACCGTTTAAGGGAAAATACAAAGAGATTTTCAACAGCGATGCGGAGAAATTCGGCGGAAGCGGAAAGGTCAATCCGCGTATGAAGTCCTCGAAGGCAGAGGAATGTGACGGAAAGGAAAATTCTATCACGATCCAGCTGGCACCGCTCGGCATCAGCGTATTCAGCTGCACGCCGACGGAGCCGGAGAAGAAAGAAAAACCGGTGAAGGTGAAGAAGACAACCCACAGCACTAAGAGTGTAAAAGAAAAGGCGGAAAAACCTGCAGAGAAGCCGGCGAAACGGAATGCACCGGCAAAAAAGGCAGAAGCCGATCTCCAGGGCATGATGGCGGAGGCAGCGGCGGCATTCAATGGAAAAGCCGGGGAGAGAGCTGCTGCGGCAGCAGAACGCTTGGCGGGTATTTCAGATAAGCTGGCAGAGGCGAAGGCGGGGCTTTCCTCCAAGATTATCAGTCTGTCCTCGATTGCGAGACGACAGGCGGGATTGGAAGAAGGTCTGGATGAAAAGGTGGGAAAAGAGTAAGAACAGGAAGGAATGAAATAGATGGCAACAGCGGCAGAGCTGACAGGCGAGGAGATCGCGGCGGTAGCAGAGTCGCTATCGGATCCGGCAAATTTGAACGTGGATACGATGACTGCGATCATGCACCGGATTGGCCCGGGGCTTATGGCATTGGGACAGAAGGTACTGGTGGCGCTCATCATTTTCCTGATTGGACGCAAGATCATCTCGATGATCGAGAAGATGCTGTCCCGCTCGATGGAGCATGCCGGTATGGATGTGGGCGTGACCCGTTTCCTGCGGGCGCTGACCCAGTTTGTGATGAATGTATTCCTGCTTTTTATGATTGCAGGGCAGCTTGGCATGGACAGCGCCTCGATTGTGGCGGTTCTTGGCGCGGCAGGTCTTGCGCTGAGTTTGGCACTCCAGCAGAGTCTTGGAAACTTTGCGGGCGGACTCTTGATCTTAATTATGAAACCGTTCCGGGTGGGTGATTATATCATTTCCCCGTCCGGGGAAGGAAAGGTTTCGATGGTCGGGCTGGTTTACACGACTATCCTGACAACCGATAATAAAGCAATCACCATCCCGAATGGCACCCTTTCAAACTCAACCGTGACCAACGTGACGGCGATGGACAAGCGGATGCTGGAGCTCAAGGTCGGTATCGCCTATGAGGCGGATATCCGGACGGCAAAGGCGGTGTTAGAGCGCGTTTACCGGGAACATCCGATGGTGAAGAAGGACGAGGACATCAAGGTATTTGTGGACAGCCTGGGCGACAGCAGCGTGGTGCTTGGCATCCGGGGCTGGGTAGAGACATCCGATTACTGGCAGACGAGATGGGACATTCTGGAACAGATCAAGCTGTCATTTGACGAGGCTGGCATCGAAATTCCATACAACAAGATGGATGTACATTTAAAACAGTAACAATCGTTTAAACAGTATAAGCAATATAGACAATATAGACAGAGGAACAACCATGATTGACAGAGCGGCAAAATTCGCAGAACAGGCGCATAAGGGCGCACACCGGAAGGGAACCAGAATTCCGTATATCGTTCATCCGCTGGAGACGGCGCTGATTGCGTCGATGCTGACGAACGATGAGGAGATACTGGCAGCGGCACTTCTGCATGATACGATCGAGGACACGGATGTGACCTACGAGGATTTGAAACAGGAGTTTGGCACCCGGGTTGCGGATCTGGTCGCGGCGGAGAGCGAGGATAAGTCCAAAACCTGGATTGAGCGCAAGGGGCACACGCTGGAACATCTGAAAACAGCGAGCCCGGCGGAGAAGATCCTGACGATGGCGGACAAGCTGAGCAATATCCGCAGCATGGCGCGTGACTATCTGTTGGTCGGGGAGGAGCTCTGGCAGCGGTTTAATATGAAGGACAGAGAGAAACAGGCGTGGTATTACACGTCGATGATAGACCTTTTAAAGGACTTGAATGAGACGCCGGAATATCAGGAATATGTGCGTCTTTGCGGCAAGGTATTTGGCGGGATCGCAGGGTGTTGTAGTTTACAAAATATATGAACGGCAGCATAAAAACAACATAGGATGACAATGAGAAACTGCAGCAGCCAATCAGAAAGAATGGCTGTCGGAGAAGAGAAGGACGATAGGTTCTGGGATTTTGCGGAAACGGAAAGGTCATTCAGTTCAGTAAAAGGGGAAGAGACATGATTTTAAAAGATATTTGGATGGATGTAAAAGCGGTTCAGGAGCGCGATCCGGCTGCGAGAAATGCATTGGAGGTACTACTTTTATATCAGGGCGTACATGCCCTGATCTGGCACCGGGTGGCGCACTGGTTTTATGAGCACCATATGTTTTTCATTGCGCGCCTGATTTCACAGATGGCACGTTTCTTTACATTGATTGAGATTCATCCGGGTGCACAGCTCGGACACGGTATTCTGATTGACCACGGCTGCGGCGTTGTCATCGGTGAGACGGCGGTGGTCGGCGACAACTGTACGATTTACCAGGGTGTGACGTTGGGCGGTGTCGGAACACAGAAGGGTAAACGTCATCCGACGCTGGGAAATAATGTGACGGTCGGTTCCGGCGCAAAGATTCTCGGTTCTTTCGAGGTCGGTGATAACTGTTCCGTAGCGGCAAATGCGGTTCTGCTCCGCCCGCTCGAGGAAAATACCACGGCTGTCGGCATTCCGGCGCGTCCGGTCAAGAAGGACGGCGTGGCGCTGCCGAAGAAGCAGAAGATGATCATCGGCGAGGACGATCAGCGTATTTTAGAGCAGATCGATGCGCTCCGGAAAGAGCTTCAGGAACTTAGAGAAGAGTCGGCAAACCTGCGGAAAGAACTGGAGGCAGTGCGGGCAGGACAGGAGAAAGCCTGACACAAAATTATTCATAACGCTCCTTTCGGCTGCATAAATTTCTTTGAGAGAAATGCGTGCGGTTTGGAAAGGGGCGTTTTTTATGATAGAGCTGATCAAAAAAGAGATACATATGAACCGGCAGAAGGGGACGGCGGTGTCGCAGCTGACGCTGGATGATGATTTTATTGTGCCGGATGCTCTGGATGATGCGGCGCAGATACTGCTGTCAGACGGGGAGGTTCAGATAGAAAATTCACGGATTCAGGGGGAAAAGGTGCTGATCCGGGGAAAGCTTGTATTCCGGGTGCTGTACCGCCGGGAGTCGGGCGGGCTGCAGGCGATGGGCGGGGAGATCCCATTTGAGGAAACAGTCAATGTGCCGGAGCTTTCGGAGCGCGACTATACGCAGATCGCATGGAATCTCGAAGATTTGAATATTACCATGATTCATTCGCGCAAGCTGAGCGCCAAAGCGGTGCTGACGCTCACGGTGCGGGCGGAAAGCCGCGTCGATGCACAGGCTGCCGCGGACGTCGAGACGGACGATGCGGGGCTGCAGGTCCTGAAGAGAAGCGTTCCGGCAGCGACGCTTGCAGTGCGGCGCAAAGATATCTACCGGGTCCGGGAGGAAGTAAGCGTATCAGCAAATAAGCCGAATATTGAGACGATTCTCTGGCAGGAGATGCGTCTTCGGGATGTTTCAGTGCGCCCGTTGGATGGAAAATTGCATCTGGATGGCGAATTGTCGGTGTTCCTGATTTACAGCGGCGAGGGCGAGCACACGCCGGTCCAGTGGTTGGAGGAGAGTATTCCGTTTTCCGGTGAAGTGGAACTTTCGGAGGCGGCGGAGGAGATGATCCCGGCGGTCGGGGTCCGGATTCTCCATGCAGAGGCGGACAAAAAGCCGGACAGCGATGGGGAGATGCGCGAAGTGGAAGTGGAGGCGGTGCTGGAGCTGGACATCCGCCTTTATAAAGAAGAGTCGGTGGAACTTTTAAGCGATCTCTATTCGACCGGCTGCGAGGTTGTGAGCGAGCAGGGGGAAGTGTGCTTTGACCGGCTTTTGACGCGCAACAGCTGCAAAATGCGGGTGGGCGGAACCGTTTCTTTTCAGAAGCCGGAGCGCATTCTGCAGATCTGCCACAGCAGTGGGATTGTCCGGCTGGATGAGAGCCGCCCGGCAGAAAACGGTCTGGCGATCGAGGGAGTGCTGGAAATCAGTCTCCTGTATCTGACGGATGATGACGCGGCACCGGTCGGGGCAATTTCTGAGGTTCTGCCATTTTCCGGCACGGTCGAGGCGGAGGGGATCCGGGAAGACAGCGTCTGGCAGTTGAATCTGGGGTTGGAACAGCTCGGCGCGGTGATGCTGGGCGGCGGTGAGGCGGAGGTGAAGGCGCAGCTCACGGTGGAACTGCTTGTATTCCAGCCGATGCAGGAAGAGGTGGTTACATCCGTGCAGACACAGCCGTTCGATTTAAAGCGATGGGAACAGCAGCCAGGGATTGTGGGTTATATTGTGCAGCCGGGGGATTCTCTGTGGAAAATTGCAAAAAAATTCCACACGACGGTGGATCAGGTGCGGGAAATGAATGAAATCGCCGGGGAGGAAGCCGGTGCAGGGGCGCGTCTGCTTCTGATTAAAGAGGTAACGGCGGGTAACTGTTCATAGGTAGAAATTTTAGAGAGAAAAAATCGTTTCTGTTCACGGGTGGGCACTTTTGAGACCGAAAGTGCCATAAGGAAACGTGGTGGTAGCAGGAATTTGCCGTATTGAAATTCGAAGCCACGGCAAATTCTGTTACTGGACACGTATGCGTGTACAGTAACAAAAAATCCAGCCGGAATGGTTGCATTTGGGGGAAAACTTTATATACTATTATTGTAACGGTTCAATATCTTCACAGTTACAAGCAAAAATCCATGCAGATTTGACTTTGACAAAGGATTTTTGCCTTGTAAGCTAGGAAAACGCATCCGGCCGGTGCTTGATGATAGATCCGGGGAAGGAGTTTCCCGAACCGGGCGGTGCCCGTGCATTGCAAGGCGCGGCGCCGTTTACATAGGGCGTCCGGATGCGTTTTCCTGTGTACTGAGAAATTTTTGTCGGGAGTGCGAATCATAAAGGCAGGATGAGACATGAATTATACATATCTTTTGCGCTGCGCGGACGGAACCTTGTACTGCGGGTGGACGAACCATCTGGCAGCGCGGGTGGCGGCGCACAATGCCGGGAAAGGTGCAAAATACACGAAAACCCGCCGTCCGGTAGTGCTGGCATACTATGAAGAATATGCGACGCGCAGCGAGGCGATGCGCCGGGAGGCAGCGATCAAGAAACTGACCAAAAAGGAAAAAGAGGCGATGGCAGCGCTGGGACGGACGGAGCCTCCGGTGGATGACGAGACGTAGATATATCGCGCCGGGGCAGATTATGTACGAAGAATTGGTACAATCAATAGCGGTAAAGGCAAGAAACAGCAGTGAAAATAGAAATTGAAAGATAGAGAGAAAACAGGAGCGGATAGGTACAGTGAGAAAAGGTAGAAGAAACAAAGGATGTATCGTGATGGCAACAGTCCTTCTGGCAGCGCTACTTGGCGGCTGTTCGTTTCTATCGAAGGAGGCAGACGCGACGGAGGTTTCCAGCGAGGCGGAAACGGAAAGTCCGGGTGCCACACAGGAGTCGGAGACTGAGACAACTGAGACAGAGGAGACACAGGAGAGCCATGAGGCTGCCGAAGACGAAGAAAGCGGGGAAGAGGAAACCGAGGACCATTTCGTGGAAAAGAAGATCGTGGTGGCAACGGATATGCACTATTTTGCTGAGAAACTGGCAGGAAACCGCTGTGATTCCTTTGTCGGAATGGCGAGGGGCGGAGACGGGCGCGTGCTGGAGTACGGCTGGGAGGTCATGGACGCCTTTCTCGATGATATGAAGGAGGAAGATCCGGACCTCCTGATTCTGAGCGGAGATCTGACGCTGGACGGAGAGAAAGCGAGCCATGAGGAACTGGCAGAACTTCTGGAAGGACTCAGCGAGGCGGGAATTGAGGTCGCGGTTATACCGGGAAACCACGATATCAATAACCCGGATGCCCGCCGCTATACGGCGGATGGAACGGAAAAGGTGGAGTCCATCACAGCGGATGAGTTCCGGGATATTTATGCTGATTTTGGCTATGTAGCGGCGGACAGCCGGGATCCGGCATCGCTGAGTTATCTTTATAAGATAGACAGTGCAAACTGGGTGCTGATGCTGGATTCCTGTCAGTATGAACCGAAAAATG
>ULMS01000737.1_pt1 | contig 11406 bp, 9 predicted proteins | sample 1951721 | NCBI WGS metagenome assembly ULMS01 (sample SAMEA4835557, study PRJEB28245) | human gut metagenome | biome: gut microbiome; material: fecal sample | place: Denmark | collected 2008 | reverse complement strand
TAATTCCAATGGTAGTCCATCAGGGTCTTTAAAAAATGTCATTTTTTTCTGTGTAAAATCGTCCCATCTAATTGGTTCACATTCAATGCCCAATTTTTCTAATTCTGCTACAGTCTTTTCTATACATTCCACTTTAAAAGCTAAATGTCTAAGTCCACAAGCTTCCGGATTATTTACACGTTTTGGTGCATCTGCTTTACCAAAAATCTCCAATTCACAACTACCTAATTTTAAATCTAGCTTATAATCATTTCTATCTTCTCTATGATGTTCTCTAATTACTTCAAAACCCAATAAATCAACATAAAAATGACGAGATTTCGCATAATCAGATACGATAATTGCCACATGATGAATTACTTCTAAATTCATGATTTACACCTTTAATCTTTCTTTTTAAATAAATATGTCATATAAATAAATATTACCCAAATAGGTAAAACTATTATAGAAATCAACATATCTGGTATTTGTGTCATAATCACTACTACTGCAATTAAGAACAAGATACAGAAATAATTTGTATATGGATAAAATAAAGATTTAAATTTAAGTTCATCTAAACGATTTTCACGAGTAAATTTCAATCTAAATTTCATATGTGTAATAGTGATAATAAACCAGCTGATGATTAAGCCAGCTACTACAATAGATAATAAATACATAAATAATTCTTTAGGGAAATAATATGTCATTATTACAAGAATTATACCAATAACTGCTGATACTAAAATCCCTACCATTGGAATACCAGTACGAGATAAGGAAGCGAAAATTTTTGGTGCATTTCCTTCTTTTGCTAAACCATAAAGCATACGAGATGTACCATATAAAATACCATTATATGCAGATAATGCTGCTACTAATACAACAAAGTTTAAAATATTAGCTGCTGCTGGAATACCAATATTAGAGAAAATCTGTACAAATGGACTGCCTTGAAGACCAACTTGATCCCATGAAGAAAGACTCATCAATACTACCATAGTACCGATATAGAAAATTAAAATACGAATTAAAATTTGATTTATAGCTTTTGGTAAAGTTTTTTCTGGATTTTCAGCTTCTCCTGCTGTTATCCCAATTAAATCTACACCACCAAAAGAGAACATAACTACTGCTAAAGAAGCCGCAAAGCCCCAAGCACCGTTAGGAAAAAATCCACCATTTACCCATAAATTACTGAAATTTTGAGGGAATGGTCCCATTGTTGTAAAAATTAAATACAAACCGAAAACAATCATACAGCAAATAGCTGTTATTTTAATAAATGATGCCCAATATTCTGATTCACCATAAAAACTTACATTGATTAAATTAACAGTTATAATTACTAAAATACAAATTAAAATAGTGAGCCATTGTGGAAAATCAGGTAACCAGAAATTGACATATGTTGCTGTTGCGGATAATTCAGCCATACCAGCTATCATATATAAAAACCAATAATTCCAACCTGCTAAATAACCTGCAAATCTATGCCAATATTTATCAGCAAAATAACTGAAAGAACCAGATACTGGTTCTCTAACAGACATTTCACCCAACATTCTCATGACAAAGAAAATAAAAATCCCTGCTAATAAATAAGATAAAATAATACCAGGCCCTACTAATTTGATTGTTGGTGCAGAACCATAAAATAAACCTGTACCAACAGAAGCCCCTAAAGCAATCATTTGCATATGACGACTTTTTAAGCCCCTCTTCATTTTGTGTTCATTATTATCCATATCTATCCACCTTTTTTAATAAAATCTAAAAACATAAATAATATATTATCATTTACCTTATCAACTTTACAATAAACAAATAAAAAATCCCTATAAATACTAAAATAATATGTATAAAAATTACAGACAAAAAGCACTAACTATCAAAAATCAATAGTTAATGCTTTTCATCTCAATTCATACCTTATTATACTTTTGCTCTCAATTTATATGTTATATAAATAAATGCTACCCAAACTACTAATGCCCCTAAAGATATTCTCATGTCTTCCATAAAGAACATAATCACTACAATAGCAGCTAAGAAAATAAAACAAAAATAATTAATATACGGGAATAAAAATGCTTTAAAATGAAGTTCATCCAAACGATTTTCCTGTATGAATTTCATTCTAAATTTCATATGAGTTATAGCTATAGTTGCCCATGTGATAACAAGTGCTGCAACTACAGTTGATAATAAATACATGAAAACTTTTTCAGGTAAAATATAAGTCAAAATTACAAGCAATAAAGAAATTGCTGTAGATACCAAAATACCTACCATTGGTATACCACGACGAGATAAAGAAGCAAACATCTTAGGTGCATTTCCATTTTGCGCCAAATTGTGCAAAATACGAGATGTACTATATAAACTACTATTATATACAGAAAGCGCTGCTACAATTACTACGAAGTTTAAAATATTAGCTGCCGCTGGAATACCGATATTAGAGAAAATCTGTACAAATGGGCTAGCATTTAAACCAACTTCATCCCATGGAGCAAGTGTCATCAATACCACCATAGTACCAATATAGAAGATTAAGATACGAAGCAATACTTCATTTATAGCTCTTGGTAAAGTTTTTTCTGGATTTTCAGCTTCTCCTGCTGCAATACCGATTAATTCTACACCGCCAAAAGAAAACATAACTACAGCTAAAGACTGTGCAAATCCCCAAGCACCATTAGGGAAAAAACCACCATTATTCCATAAATTACTGAAATTATCAGGAAATGGTCCCATTGTTGTAAATATCAAATAAAAACCAAATACAATCATACAGCAGATAGCTAAAATTTTAATAAATGATGCCCAAAATTCTGCTTCACCAAAAGTTTTTACATTGATTAAATTTACAGTTGTTACTACTACAATACAGACTAAAACTGTTATCCAATGAGGTACATCAGGAAGCCAATAATTTACATAAATAGCGATTGCAGATAATTCCGCAAAGCAAACTAATAAATATAAAAACCAATAATTCCAACCTGCTAAATAACCTGCAAAAGGGCCTAAATATTTATTCGCAAAATAAACAAATGAACCAGATACAGGCTCTCTTACAGACATTTCCCCTACCATTCTCATGATACAGAAAATGAAAACACCAGCTAAAGTATAAGATAAAATAATCCCTGGACCTACTAATTTAATTGTTGGTGCAGAACCATAAAACAGCCCCGTACCAATAGAAGTACCAAGTGCAATCATTTGCATATGGCGATTTTTCAGCCCTCGCTTCATTTTATTATTTTCATCACTCATAATAATCCACCTTTAAAATTATTCTTTATACATATGTTCAATACGTGCTACAGCCAATGTACTTACTACATCACCTGTTACATTGAGTGCAGTATGAATCATATCTATTAAACGGAAAATACCAACTATCATACCCATAATTTCAATAGGAAGCCCCATTGTTGTAAGTAACATTATAGTCAATACAATGCCACTGTTTGGAATACCAGGAGTACCTATGGAAATCAATGTAGTCATAAAGATAAACATAACTTGTTGCATTAAAGAAAGTTCTACACCATATACTTGAGCTACAAATAATATAGTAACAGCATAATATACAGCAATCCCATTCATATTGATAGTTGCACCAATAGGCAAAGTAAATGATGCTAATTCATCTTTTACTTTAAATTTTTCTTCAGTAACATGTAAGCTAACAGGTAAAGTACCAGAGCTACTTGTTGTACTAAATGCTACCAACCAAACCTCTGTAATTTTAGTAAAGAAATCTTTCAATGAAATCTTAGCAATGTATTTAATAATAAATACATACATAAATAACACTACAGAAAAAGCACCTATGTAATGAGTTAAAATAAATTTACCTAAAATATTAAAAATAGATAAACCATATTCGCCAACACTACAAGCAACTAAAGCAGTTACCCCAAATGGAGTTACTTGCATTACCATATCTGTGATTTTAAACATAATAATATTGGCTTCATCAATAACTTTTTTAACATTTTTTACTCTATCACCCAAAATAGTTATCGCAATACCAATAAATACCCCAAATACGATAATTTGCATTAAATTACCTGTAGCTAAAGCTGTTATCGGATTATCAGGAACCATGCTCAAAATAGTCTGGCTAACAGTCATTGGCTCAGCAGGTTTTATCACTTCGCCTGTATCTACAATTTGACTTACAGCAAAATCAGCACCTGGCTTCATTATATGTGCCACAATAAGACCAATAATTGCAGAAAGCACTGTAGGTTACAATATAAAACCCTACTACCTTTGTTCCTATACGTTTTAATTTTCCAATATCACCTATACTAGATATTCCACTAATAATAGATAAAAATACAACAGGAACAACAATCATTTTAATGAGTTTTAAAAATAAATCCCCAATAGGTTGTAACCATAAAATATCTTTTTGAAAAATAAGACCTAAGATAATCCCTATCCCAAAACCTAGAAAAACTTTAGCGCTCATACTAAGATTTTTCAAATTATCACACCCTTAATTTATAAAATAATACGCTTTCCATTATATCATAAAATCCATAAAAAATTTACATATTTACATTATTTTTAAGAAAAAAGATAAAAATTTTATACATTTTATCCATAATAAACTTTATTATTTACAAATGCTCTATGATTAATAGCTAAAAATAAAAAGCTTGATAAAATCTTATCTATATTTTCTAAGATTTCATCAAGCTTTCCTATGTTACTTATTTTATTATTTATCTCAAATTATTTATTCCAATAATCTTTATGAACTTCTACTACTTCATTTTCCACTTCTGGGAATGGACCTTCTACTTTTATATCTTTTTGACCTCTAGCGAATACTTCTCTACATGGTAAATCAAAAGTAGGATTTTGTTCATCATCACCAGTTAATTCCAAAAGGCGTTTTTCACTAATACCATAAACTACTTTACCTACATTACCCCAATATATAGCACCTGCACACATTGCACAAGGTTCAGCAGTAGAATAAAGAGTGCAATTCCATAAGAAATCTTTACTATATTTTTTAGAAGCTTTTATCATTAAGCTAGTTTCAGCATGACCACTACAATTAGATTCTGTGATTTCAATATTTTCTTGTTCTAATAAAATATTGCCTTCACCGTCTACTAAGATAGCACCAAATGGAGTATTTCCATGTTCACGAGATTTTTTTGATACTTCAATTGCTTTTCTTAAATAAAATAAATGATCCATAATTTTACCTCACAAATTACTTATAATTAATATTTCTTTTGTCTAATTAATTGATAATGAATAAATTTTGTATCTACATATTCATTAGCATAAAAGACAGGTTCATCATTATTATCAAAATTGATAATATCGCAATTTAAAAAGCTTGTTATTTGTTCACATTTAAAATAATCAGTCAAAGAAGATAATTCCTGATTTGTTATTGTAGATAATTCTACTTTGTCCCAAATAATTGTACGCTTTAAAAATTCACTAAAATATTTATATATAGACATATCTAAGCAGCTTTGCAAAAAATTCTCTTTAACTATTTTTACAGGAATTCTATCAACACAATAAATAGCTGGCATCTCATTAGCATAAAACATTCGCTCAACAATAAAAACTTCCTCATTATTATCTAACTGTAATTTCTTAGCTTCATCATCTGTAGCTAAACGCTTATTAGTAGATAACACTTCTGTTTTTACCTCATAACCACTATTAGCAATTACATCACGTAAATCTCCAATAGGATTAAATACTACATTCATTCCCAAAGCTTGTTGATTAACGAATGTTCCTTTTCCCTGTTTACGAAAAATGATACCTTCACTAGCAAGCTCATTTAATGCACTTCTTACAGTAATTCTACTAACACCTAATTCTTGAGCCAATAATTCTTCTCTAGGGAGCTTGTTTGATATATCTAAATCCATTGATTGTATATACTGTAAAATAGATTGTTTTGTTAATTGACTCAATGCTTGTTCTTTTACTTTACAAAATTTCATTTACAAATCCTCTACTAATTAACTAATTTTGTTTTAATTATATGTCTATATGACTAAACATTTCAAGCAGTCAATCATCTAGTTAAATTATTTTTTAAACATTTCACGATAATTAAATAAAATATTTAATAAAATTGCCGTTACTGTACCTGTAAAAATACCATTTTCTAATAACATTTTTACAATTTCTGGCATTTCATTAAATAATCCAGGTGTTACTGTAGTCCCCAGACCAATACCAATACTACAAGCTACAATCATAATATTTTCATTACGTTTAAAATCAATATTTGATAATATCTTTATACCATTTGCACCAATAGTTCCAAACAAACAAATCATAGCTCCACCTAATACAGGATGCGGAATCAAAGTAGTAAGTACTGCAAATTTCGGTACTAAACCTAAAATTATCAAAATAATTGCCGCCGCTACCAATACAAATCTATTTCTTACACCAGTAACAGTCATTAAACCAGCATTTTCCGAAAAAGTAACATATGGAAAAGAATTAAATAACCCACCTAAAAACTGTGCACAACCTTCTGCACGGATACCATTTGCTATATCTTTTGGTGTAAGCTTTACCTCACAAATATCAGCAATCATGTAAAAAATTCCTACAGATTCAGCTACACTAATCACCAAAAAGATAGACATTACCACCACACTATCGAAAGTAAATTCAGGAGCCCCAAAATGTAGTGGTGTCACAAATTTTACCCATTCAGTAGTATGTAAATGTGAAAAATCCACCATACCAAAGAAACTTGCAAAAATAGTACCTAATACTAAACCAACTAAAATCGCAATTGATTTTAAGAAGCCTTTACAAAAACGATTAATTAATAAAATAACAATTAATACAAAAATAGAAACTAAATAATTTTTAGGATCACCAAAATCTTTTGCACCAAAACCGCCAGCCATATCTTGAAGTGCTATTGGCACTAAAGAAAAACCAATAATTGTTACCAATGATCCAATTACAATCGGTGGGAAAAACTTAATTATTTTATTAATAAAAAATGAACTAGTAAATACTAAAATACTTGATAATAAAATAGCACCATATAATACTGTAAGTCCACCAGCTTTACCAATAGATATCATTGGCCCTAAAGTAATTACCGCACAACCCAAAACTACTGGTAATTTTATACCTACAAAACGACCAATACCAAAAGATTGTAAAAATGTAGCAATACCACAAGTAAATAAATCCGCAGAAATCAAAAATGCTAAATCTTCATTAGATAATTGTAATGCATTTGCTAAAATAATGGGTACAATTACCGCAGCTGAATACATTACCAATACATGTTGAAATCCTAATACTGTTAATTTACTAACAGAAATTTTTTCATTAATATAATCTTTACTACCAAGCTGTTGCATATTTCGCCCTCTTTCTTTAAAGGTAATACCTATTACCTTATTATACAAAAACGTACAAAAAAAGCAAGCAATTTTTTGCTTGCTTTTCCTTATTTTTTATTTTTCTCTTTTATTTTGATTTAAAATATCTAATGCTGCAACATATACCTCATTTAAAATCGGCTTATCTACTAATTGCATTTGCATATTACTACCTAAATCTGCACAAATTTTATCTTTATCATCTAAAATATATTTTTGTGGTACACAGTAAAATTCACCATCATTAGTAAATAAATATAAACTTGTTGCATATGACGCATTTTTAATATTTTGTTTTGTTTTTATTTTTTCTAAAATATTATCAGTATAATATTCATCGACAGCTACTACTAAATAATATTGTTCATCTTTAACTATAGTTTTAACACTTTCAGGGTCTATAAATATCAATCCTTCATTTGTTTTTCCTATAAATTTATCATTAGATTGTTTTTTTGCTAAATTTTCAATATTAATATCTTTTAATAGTTTAACTTTCCGACTTTATTATTTAAATTATTTACAGCATTTACTATTGATGTTTTTTCTTCACTTTTTAAATCTTGGTCTAGTTTTTCAATATCTCCAATATCATTTGCCTTAGCAATATTATCAATAGTTATAATTTTTTTATTACCTAATTTATCTTTTACAATTAAATCTACATCATTATTTGCAGAAACTGTATAATGCCCATTTTTTTTATTATTTTCATTTTCTACCAAATGTTTATCACTATTAGCAATACTACCATTTTCCTTTATTGCATCTTGTATAGTATCATCTAATTTATTCATAGCCTCTTGTTTTATCTCATACAATTGACCGCCATTCACTGCCTCTTTAGAGTCTTTAGCAATTAATCCATTTTCTACATTCGTTATAACTACAGCTTTTTGTTTAGGATTTAACGTTATTTTATCTTTTTTATCATTATCATATTTTACATTTAAGCCATCTTTTTTATCTACATAATCTAAACTTGCTAATCCTTTTATTTCTATAGATTTAGTTTCGTTATTATTATAATTATTTTTTGTAGTTAATACTAAATTATTATCTTTTAACTCTCCTTTAACTATACTCCAATCTTTTATTTTTCCTAATACAGCAGTATTTTTACCTTGTTGTAGTGTTAAGATTCCATTTGAAGAAATTTCACCTGTAATTGGCTGAGTTACGATATTAAAAGTCTTACCATTTATTGATAAACTTTCTAATTCATCACCTTCTTTACCTTCATTAGCAATTACTTTGGAGCCTGCATTTATTGTAAAAGAATTTTCTTCTCCTTTATTATTTTTATTTGCTACTTTTATTTTAATGTCCTTTTCTTCAAAACCTCCCATACTTGTTATCTCTACTGTTCCTGGAACGAAATAATCACCTTTATATGAGTCACTACTTTCATCATATTGTCCATTTCTCTTTAGGGATATACTACCTCCATTTGTTGATTTTAATGGTGTTATTTGTATATCTTTTATATTATCCCCATATATACCTTTCACATCATTTATTATTTCTTGCCTATCCATATTATATTCAGAAATAGTCATTTTCCCAATGGTTGTTTTGGGGTCTTCTATTTCTGCACCCCAATAACTATAATATTTATTATTTTCACCAACAGCAGTCATTAATACTTCATTATTATCCCCATAAACATTACCTGTATAAAGCTTACCCATATCATCAACAAATACTCCTAAGGTATTTCCTATTACATACATATTATCAATAGGGACATCTTCACCATTATATTTATATCGACCATTTTCTAAAGATACTAATCTAAAATATTTTTTTACATTATTATTTGTGTTAATTACTCTTGTATCATATGAACCATTACCTTTTAAATCAATATTATAGCCAAAATACCAAGGTGTATCTGTTCTTGATGTATTAACAGCACCACCAAATACCCCTGTATCTGCATTTTGAATATTATATCCAGTCTGTGTTGTAATTTTACCATCACTTTCTAATGTTTGATACGATTGCAATAATCCTGCGTCATTAACATTTTCATTTTGTTTATAAACTTTTACCACTACATCTGTCGTTGCTTTAGGAAATCTTTTATCTTTTTCTATTTTTACAGTATAACCATCTCGAACCCAATAATATGCAGGATTATCATAATTTCCTAAATTCACTTTATTATATTTATAACTTTTTCCATTAAATTTAAAATATTTTTCACGCCCATTTTCTTGATTTATATCATCTATTTTTATGGCTACATATTGAGCTTTAACCGCACCTAATAAATCATTAGTTTTATATTTTGTAAAAGCTTGTGATGTACAACTATTAAAACATAGACTTCCTACCATTAGCGCTAATAATAAAGATTTTTTTTACTTTTATTAATCATGATTTTCCTCCTCTATTAATAAGATATACTGTTCTTTATTCTAACGCCATTCTTCCTTAAATGGAATATTTTATAATATATTTCCATTAATGGAAATATATATTCATTACATTTACACAATTTTAGATAAATGCTATACTGATTACTATCTATTAATAGAAAGGATGATTTTTCTATGGAGTCCTTCGAGTCTATACTAAATCATTTAAAAGCTGTCAAAAAAAAGCAAGGTTATACAAATGCCTATCTTGCTGAAAAATCTGGTATTCCCGTAAGTACTATCAATAAAATTTTTTCCTCTATTATTAAAAATCCCAAGATTAATACAGTTATTGCTATAAGTAATGCTTTAAACGTTGATATTACATCCCCTAATATTGAAAATAAATTAAATCTATTACATAACTTAGCTAATAGCTATAATTTATCTAATGATGATATTGAATTTTTAAATAGATATCTTATATTATCTGAAAAAAATCGTCATCAATTTTACTTATTATTAGGTATTTTAAATAATTTTAATAATGATTCTAATTAAAAAAACGTTGAGATTATTATCTCAACGTTTTTTATTTCTTAATTTATTTATTTCTTAATTTATTTTATTATTTATTGATATTGAAATGCTCAGCTAAAATTTGAGCTGCATTATATTGTGGTTGATCAAAAGAACGGTCGCTTAATTGAGCCCAACCATCATTATTACGTCTTGCACTGAAGATAAATACTTCATCACCAACAAATTTAATCTTTGTTCTATAGCTGAATTTTGAAGTTTCTACACCCTGTTCATTTACCATAATTACATCATAAGTAAATATTGCTGTTTTTATATTATCTTCTACATTTTCTGTTTGTTCTTCCACTTTAGCAGAAGATAAATCTACATATCTATTTACACCTGCTTGAGTAAATGCTACTGGATAATTGGCATTTCCATTCCAATAAGTAGCTGGTGTATAAAGTGCTGCAGCTTCAACTTGTCCTACGCTACCTGCTCCTACTGCAAAGAAACAAGCTACTACTGCCATCATCACTAATTGCATTATTTTTTTCATAATTCTAACCTCCTAAAATATATAAAACTTCATTTATGTATTTCTTATACTTTTATACTAGCTTTTTTAATCACTAAAGTCAATTAATGAAAGATTAAAATATCTTTAGAATTTTATTAATTATTTAAATTTCAATACAAAAAAATCCTTTAGAAAATATTTTCTAAAGGATTTGACCTTACAAAAATGGCGGAGCGAGAGAGATTCGAACTCTCGCACGGCGAAGCCGCCTAACGATTTAGCAAACCGTCCTCTTCAGCCTCTTGAGTATCGCTCCATGTAAAAAATATTAATTTGTAAGATATAAGCTATAATGGCAGGGGCAGTAGGACTTGAACCCACAACCAATGGTTTTGGAGACCACTACTCTACCAATTGAGCTATACCCCTGTAAGGTAATGGGGCGACTAGTGGGGATCGAACCCACGCAATAACGGAGCCACAATCCGCCGTGTTGACCGCTTCACCATAGCCGCCATATTCCATTATAATGAGCCCAAAGGCTCTAACTGGCAACTTCCTATCCTCCCAGCACGTCTCCATGCAA
>ULMS01019135.1_pt1 | contig 11425 bp, 8 predicted proteins | sample 1951721 | NCBI WGS metagenome assembly ULMS01 (sample SAMEA4835557, study PRJEB28245) | human gut metagenome | biome: gut microbiome; material: fecal sample | place: Denmark | collected 2008 | reverse complement strand
CGGCCGGGGCCGACGAGGATGTAGGAGCGTTTTTCATCCTGCATCCGGTTGTTGAATTCGAGCAGTTCTTCGGCGATCTTTTCGGTCGAGAGCGAGTCGAACGTGTTGCTCTTGATGTAGATGATGTCTGCGATGTCGCCCATCATGCCGATCCCGAGCGCGTTCTGGCCGTATACCAGCGCGTCGGAAACGTCCACCTTGCTCCAGTCGATCGGGCGGTTGTCCTGGTTGTCGATGATCGGGCGGATCTGGAGCAGGTTGAATATCTGTTGTTCTCCGGCCTGTACGTCCATATTGACGGCGAATTCGACCTCTACGGGGCAGCGCATCTCCTCGGCCCCCAGCCTCAGGATATCGCCGATGATGTCCGCGAGCGGGAAGGTGTTGTACTTCAGTATATTGTTGAACGTGATGACTTTGCGTCCCCGGTCGAACGGGCTGTCTGAGATGCGTTCGTTGTCGCGATCCCATACCGAGCAGACGAACCGTGCGTTGCGCAGGCCGGCGATCTGTGCGATGTCCAGCCTGTGCAGGTTCACCGCGTCGTCGATCGACGTGCGGAACTCTTCGGGCTTGAGGCTTAGCGCCAGCACTTCGTTCTGTGTGTCGCGCAGCGCCAGTTCGGGGGTCGAGGTCTGGAGTACCTTCTGCGGATAGCGGGGCGAGAAACGCAGCGTGCGGCCGCCGTCGACGACCAGTTTGCCCAGCCCCATGGCGATGTTGCAGACGCCGTCGGCAGGGGCCTCGTCGCCGATGGGATAGTAGTTGATCGATCGTGCCACGCCCGAGAAGGTCGGGAAGAAGAGGCCGTCCTGCTCGGTGCCGCATACCTCCTGGATGATGACGGCCATTTTTTCCTCCGAGATCAGGTTTTGCGACGAGGAGAGGTAAGCCCTCGACGTGGCGAAATAGACCGAGGCGTAGACACTCTTGACGGCCTTGAGCAGCAGCCGGAGCATCTGATCCCCGTTGTCCACGTAGGGGATCATGTAGGTGGAATAGATGCCTGCGAAGGGCTGGTAGTGCGAATCTTCCAACTTCGACGACGAACGTACGGCCAGCGGCGTGCGGACGGTCTGGATGTAGGCCTTCAGCTCCTGCTGCAACCTGGCGGGCACCGTCGAACTGACGAATTCCGAGAGGATCTCCTCGTCCGAGAACTCCTGCGAAATGATGTATTTGAGGCCGTTGAGGCGGATGAAGTCGTCGAAATAGTCCGTGGCGATGACCACCGAGCGGGGGATCATGATGCGCACGTTGGCGTGCTTGTCGTAGAGCCGGTGCTTGAGGATCATCGAATTCATGAAGGCCAGCCCGCGGGCCTTGCCGCCGAGCGAACCCTCGCCGATGCGTGCGAAGGCCACCGCGTCGCTGTAAGTTTCCGGGTCGAAACGCGCCACTACGCCCTGCCCGAGCAGCGTGCGGTAATCCTTGATGAGGTTGACGATGCGCTGGCGATGTTCCTGGGTCGACGCGAATTGGCTCTTGTTGCCCCGGCGGATCGCCGCCGCCAGCGGGAACAGCCCCCGGGAATAGAGCCATTTCGAAAGGTGGTTTTGCGACGTGTGATATTCGAATGCCTTGTCGGGGATCGTGGCGATCATCTCCTGCATCTGCACCAGGTCTTTGGCCTTGCCGATGACGGCACCCGTATCGGGGTCTTTGAAGAGGAATTCGCCGAAGGCGAACTCCTTGTCTATATATTCGTGCAGCTGCGTGAGCAGCGTTTTGGAATTCTTGGCGATGAACCCCGCCCCGAGCTGGCGGGCCTGTACCTCGAACTCGGTCTGCGACGATTGCAGCAGGACGGGCATCAGCGGGTTGTCGGCCTTGATGCGGCGGCAGAGGTCGATGCCCGCGTCGCGTTTCTCGCTCTCGGGCGGGTCGTTGCGGTGCAACACGAACCCTACGTCGGAGATCACGCCCAGGATGTTCTTCTTGTAACGGTCGTAGAGTTCCACGGCCTCCTCGTAATTGGTGGCCAGCAGGATTTTCGGCCGGGCACGCTTGCGCAGAATCTGCTGTTGCTCGTTGAAGGCGTCCTTGAGGAATTCTGTGTTCTGCAGCAGGATCAGCTTGTAGAGCTCGGGCAGGTAGGTCGAGTAGAAACGTATCGAGTCCTCGACGAGCAGGATGGCCTGCACGCCGCCGTCGGTGATGTCCTCCTCGGCGTTCATTTTATCCTCGACCAGCTTGATGATGGCCATGATCAGGTCGGTATTGCCGTGCCAGCCGAAGATGTAGTCGAGCCCCGAGCGATCCTGCTCCTCCAAACGGCGGTAGATGTCTTTCGAGAAGGAGGTGAGCAGCGCGACCGGGATCTGGGCGTGGCGTTCCTTGACGATCTTGGCAAACGAGAATACGTCCAGCTCCCCGACGTTGTACATCGTCAGGATGAAGTCGAACGAGTCGTCGCGGCCGAGCAGCTCCAACGCTTCGCGTGTGGAGCTCACGCGCGTGAACGACGGCGGGTTCGACATGTTCAGGTCGAGGTATTCCTGGTTGATCTGCGATTCGATGTGTCCGTCCTCCTCGAGGATATACCCGTCGTAGCTGCAGCAGACCAGCAGGATCTTATGGATTCGGTATTTCATGAACCGGTACTGGGCCTTGTTCCCGTCCGGCAGGTATTCTTCGAGGTTCTTGTTCATCGCGACTTCGTTTATTTCAACAAAAATAGGAAAAAATCGCCAACCGGTAAAAAGAAATTTCCCGACGGCAGGTGATACCGGCGGACGAGGGGAGTTGCCGGGGTGCCGGGCGCGGCGTCCGGGTTCAGACCCTGGCGCTGAAAACCATATGGCGCCAGAGGTAGGGTATGCGTCCGGCGCCCGTAAAGACCAGATGATGGTATCCCGCCTCCCTGAGCAGGATGGCGAGTGTCCGGCGCGACCAGAACTTGATGTGGCCGCCTTCCCACAGGGCGCTCAGGTGATAATCCATTTTGTTGGCCAAGGCGATGGTGAGGTTCTTCAGGTAGCCGTGGTAGGGCGTGGTGACGATGAACTGGCCTCCGCCGCTGGCTTCGAGGATGCTGCGGATGAACAATACGAATGCCCGCGGTTGGTAGAGGTGTTCGATGACTTCCATCGAAATCACTGTTTTGAAGGGAATGCCGCGCAGTTCGGGCGGGAGTTCGCCCGAGGTTACATCACAGACGAAAAACCGGTTCGAATTTCCCCCTCCCTTCATCCTGTTGGCGATCGCTATGCCTTGTTCGGATGCGTCGATGCCGTAGACGCAATAGCCTTTCCCAGCCAGGTAATTGGCGAAGTAACCGTTTCCGCAGCCTACATCCAGAATCGGCGAACCGTCCGTGGGCAGTAACCGCTCGATGTATTTGCCGAGCAGTTTGTGGTAGAACATCGGCTGGGCGTCGCGCCATCCGAATTCATTGTAGCTGGATGTCGTCATGGTGTAGTGGGATTTGAAGACGCAATAACAAACAAATGTAGGCATATTTTTCATCGCGCGCAAGCGGAACGGGGTTTATTTACAGGGGCTTTCTTTTGCTTGTCAGCGACTTTCCGGCAGGGCCTGCGCGATTTTCGTTTTTTATTTCTATCTTTGTTCTGATAAAAAAACGATTCGCAATGAATACGGACAAATATATCCTTCAGGAAGTCACAACCTCCGCACAGGAGCGTGAATGGCTCGATTTACCCAAGAAGATTTACAAGGGCAACCGCAACTGGGTCTGCCCGCTGGATCAGGACATAACCGAGGTCTTCGATCCGGCACGAAACGAACTTTTCGCCGACGGTGAAGCCGTCCGCTGGGTGGTGCGCAACAAGGCCGGCGAGGTCGTGGGGCGTATCGCGGCGTTTTACAACCGCGAAAAGGCGGCCATCGAGGAACAGCCCACGGGCGGCTGCGGCTTCTTCGAGGCGATCGACGACCAGCAGGTCGCCGACATGATGTTCGATGCTTCGCGCATGTGGCTCGCCAGCCGCGGCATGGAGGCGATGGACGGGCCGATCAACTTCGGGCAGCGGCGCGACTGGTGGGGACTGCTGGTCGAAGGCTACGAATTCCAGCCGCTCTACAAGAATCCCTATAACCCGCCTTATTATAAGGAGCTGTTCGAGAATTACGGCTTCAAAAACTATTTCAACCAGCACAGCTTTATCTGGCGTGCCAATGTCTCGGAGGCCAGCGAACGGATTTTCGACCGCGCCGAAAGGCTCCTCTCTACGCCGGGGTATCATGTCGAGAATATCGACATGAACAACCTGGAGGACGCCGCCGAGAATTTCCGGCTGGTTTACAACAAGGCGTGGGCGCTCTTTTCGGGTGTCAGACCCATGGCGCAGGAGGAGGCGATGCAGATGATGAAGGCCATGAAGCCGATTATCGACCCCGACATCATCTTTTTCGCCTATTTCAACGACGAACCGATCGGATTCTTCATCACCGTGCCCGACCTGAACCGCATCATCGGGAAGTTCAACGGCAAATTCGGGCTGATCCAGAAGCTCCGCCTGATGTGGGAGCTGAAAGTCCGCAAATCCTGCGACCGTATCTTCGGCATCATCTTCGGCATCGCCCCCGAATTCCACGGCAAGGGTGTGGAGTCGGCCATCATGGCGCGTTACTGGCACTTCATGATGGAGACGCAGAGCCGCTACAAGACACTCGAGCTGGCCTGGATCGGCGATTTCAACCCCGTAATGAATCGTATGATCGAGACTTATGTCTGCGCTACGCGCCATAAGATACACACCACCTACCGTTACCTCTTCGACCGGACGAAGGAGTTCCACCGCTGTCCGCGCCTGGGGGTGAAACGCCGCGAGTAAAACCTAAAACCGTACCTATATGAAAACCACAGCATTTACCAAGTACCACATTGCCGCGGGGGCCAAGATGGCCGAATTCGCGGGATATAATATGCCGATCGAGTTCACGGGGATCAACGACGAGCACATGGCCGTACGCAACGGCGCCGGTGTCTTCGACGTGAGCCACATGGGCGAAATCTGGGTCAAGGGCCCCAAGGCGCTTGACCTGCTGCAGCGCATCACCACCAACGACGTGTCGAAACTCTTCGACGGCAAGGTGCAGTATTCGTGTATGCCCAACGGGCACGGCGGCATCGTGGACGACATCCTCGTCTACCGTGTCGATGCCGAAACCTATATGCTCTGTGTCAACGCCGCCAATATCGAAAAGGACTGGAAGCACATCTGCGAGCAGGGCCGGGCGTTCGGCATGGAGGCCGGCCACGGCAAGGAGCTTTACAACGCTTCGGACGAAATCTGCCAGCTGGCCGTACAGGGGCCCCTGGCGATGAAGGTCGTGCAGAAAATGTGCGCGGAGCCGGTCGAGGATATGGAATACTATACCTTTAAAAAGATGAAGGTCGCCGGCTGTGATGCCATCCTTTCGATTACGGGTTATACCGGATCGGGCGGCTGCGAGATCTATGCGGCCAACGAGGACGGCGACAAACTCTGGTAGGCGCTCTGGGAGGCCGGCGGGGAGTACGGGCTGAAGAACATCGGCCTCGGGGCCCGCGATACGCTGCGTCTGGAAAAAGGCTTCTGCCTCTACGGCAACGACATCGACGACACCACATCGCCCATCGAAGGCGGCCTGGGCTGGATTACCAAATTCGCCGAAGGAAAGGATTTCATCGACCGGGCGCTGATGGAAAAACAAAAGGCCGAGGGGGTTACGCGCAAGCTTGTCGGGTTCCGGATGATCGACCGCGGAATCCCGCGTCACGGTTACAAGATCGCTGCGGCCGGTGGCGGGGAGATCGGTCATGTTACGTCGGGTACGATGTCGCCCTGCCTGAAGGTTGGCTTCGGCCTGGGCTACGTGAAGCCCGAATATGCCCGCCCGGGCACGGAGGTCGCCGTCGTTATCCGCGAGAAACCCCTGCGCGCCGAGGTGGTGAAGATCCCGTTCGTTTAACCTGCCCGGCCGGATTGCACTCCGGCCTGCCCGGTTCGGGAATGTTTTGAAAATTAATGTAATTCTGTGATATGAAAGCAAAATACCTCGGACTCGACCTTTCGAGTCCCGTCGTGGTCAGCAGTTCGCCCTATACGGCGACTGTGGCCAATATCGGACAATGCGTAGCGAACGGCGCGGGCGCTGTCGTCCTGAAATCCATCTTCGAGGAGCAGATCATCCGTCATGCCGCCGCGCTGGACTATCCGTCGCAGGGCATGGGCGATTCGGGTGAATACCTCGAACGTTACCTCGGCGATGCGTATAAGGGTGAGTTTCTCAAACTCGTCTCCGATGCCCGTACGACAGGGGTACCCGTCATCGCCAGCATCAACTGCATCGCGGCGGATGACGGATGGACGGACTACGCCGTGGCCATGGAGGCTGCGGGGGCCGCAGCCCTGGAACTGAACATCTTCCTGCAACCGACCGACCGCCACCGTACGGCGCAGGAGTTGGAGCAGGACTACGCCGATGTCGTGCGCCGCGTGGCGGCTGCCGTGAAGATCCCGGTGTCGGTGAAACTGCCGATGCGCCTGACCAATGTGCTTGCCGTCGCCGATTCTCTGCTGGCGCGCGGGGCGCGGGGTGTGGTGTTGTTCAACCGCTTCTTCGAACCCGATATCGACGTGGAGCGCATGGCGTTCGTCAACGGCAACCCGTTCAGCGAACCTGCGGAATTGCGCAATGTCCTGCGCAGCGTGGCGCTTTGCTCTACGGCCCTGCCGCAGCTCGATGTCGCCGTATCGACGGGCGTGCACGACGGCGAGGCTGCCGTCAAGGCATTGTTGTGCGGTGCCAATGCGGTGCAGGTCTGCTCGGCGATCCACGAGAAGGGCTTCGGGGTCATTGCCGACATCAACCGGTTCATCGACCAGTGGGCCGAGCGCCACGGTTTCGAGTCGCTGGGCGAGTTCCGCGGCAGGATGGATTACGGCAACGCCGAAAGCGACGTGTACCAGCGCGTGCAGTATATGAAATATTTTCCGCACGATGCCGAATAACCTTTGCGGGCAGCCGCATGTAAAATATTCCCCGGAGATCTGCTGAGGTCTTCGGGGAATATTGCGTTTGAAGGGATCCGCCGGTATGGGTCTCTTCCTTTCTCTCTTCGTTTTGCCTTGCTGTGTGCCGTTACAGGTGGGGTTTCGTACCCGATGCCTGCTGTTTCCGGAATCGTAATACGGTATTCCGTCCCCGGGGATCAGCTCCGGTATATCTCTTCGTAAATCCGCCCGAAGGCTTCGCGCAGCCGTGCCGTGTCGCGAATCAGCGCACGCAGTTCCGCCAGTTTGCGGGCGTTGTCCGATTCGGGTATCCAGAGCCGCAGGTAACCGCCTTCGGCATATTTCCGTTGCAGGTGTTCCACGCAACGGTCGGACTGCCCCTCGCGGCTGAGCGCAGGGTAGTGTGCCAGCCCGTATTGTATCGTGCGGCGGATTACGGTTTCGGGATCGATGCAGCGGTCAGCCTCGGCTACGATCCGTCCGTAAATCGTGCGCGGGGCGTGGTCGGACGAGGCCCGGTGGTCTTCGATGGCGTCGCGCATCACGGCCATCTGTTCCTCTGTGAACCGCTGCCGCATAAAAGAGTCCCCGAGCAGGATTTCTCCCGAGCGGATATGGTGCGACTCCCGTCCGTATGCCAGCCCCGTGTCGTGGTAGGCTGCGATTGCGTAGACCATGTCGGCATCCACCTCGTAATGCCCGGCAAGCACGAGGCTCTGCGCAATGACCGTGCGCACATGGTCGGTGCGGTGTGCCGCATCGAACGCCCCGTAGCGGGGAATGATCTCGGCCTCGATGTAGGCCTTCAGTTCTTCGGATGGTTCCATGGTGCAAAAGTAATATATTTATCCGGATAGCTCATTTGACCGGGGGATACTGTAAAAAGAAACGGCCGACTGTTTCTGTCGACCGTTTCTTTTCTGTATAAGGATGCTATCCTTATCGGTTTGTGCTGTTATTTGAACGAACGCGTGTGCTTGTAGTCTGCAGCGTACGTATTGTTCATGTAGATATGGAACGTCGCCTTTTTGCCTACGCCTTCCGAGTCGTTCAGCGTTTTCCATGAATCATCCCATTCTTCCAACTTCGAGTGGTCGAAGCGGTAGATATTGTAGAAATTCGGATAATTTCCGGGGTTGCTGTTCTGGGGCCCCCGGCAGTCATCGCTGTAATATCCCCAACGCTCCTTGAAGCCGTCGACATAGGTGCAGATGAAATAGTAGCGGGTGTCCTTTCTTCCGTCTTCATGCGAAACGACCCATGCATAATCGGAAATACTCCATTCGCCCTGCCCCTGATAGGTCATCTCTGCCGTATCGGGTACATCATGTCCGAACCAGGGCTTGTTCCAGAGTTCCACTTTCTCGATTTCGCGCATCTTGTAGGTCATGGCGTTGAAATCCAGGGCGACCCAGTAGATACCGGCTTTCGAAACGGTGTTCGTTGCCGGGTTTTCAGCGATGGCGAAGGTCATGTTGCTTGCGTCGAGCTTGTAGTAGCGGCCTTTGTCGTCGGTAATGCTGAAATCACCCGAAGACAATTGCGTGAAGCATTCGAAAATGCTCGCTTCACGGCCGACATTCAGATCGTCACTTCCCTTCGCAACCAAAACGGGCAGGGCTTTGTTCAGGGCGATGGCTTCCTGGTTCTCGGTGGCGGAACCCTGCATGTTGACTGCGAGGGGTACTCCGAGCGAACGCTCCAGCAGGAAGAGGTCGTCATCCGTATTGTTCATATGAACCCAGAACGAAACTTTCTTTCCGTAGCCTTCCCTTTCCTTTTCATTCACTTTCCAAGTGTTATCCCACTGGTTGCTGAATGTATGGCGGAAAATGTTGTAGAACAGCGGATTCTTTTCAGCCTCAGACTTCTCCGAGTCACGGCAGTCGTCTTCGAAATGTCCCCAGAACTCGGACGAGCCGTCGGCATAGGTACAGATGAACTTGTGGCGGGAGTCCGTGTTGCCGCCCTCTTTGACGTTCCATGCGTAGTCCATAATGCCCCATACGCCGTTGCCTTCGTACGTGAGTTCGGCCTTGTTGCCCGGACTGGAAATGAAGAGCTCGACTTTCGAGATTTCCTTGAACTTATAGGTCATATTGGAGAAGTTCACGTAGAGCCAGTAAATGCCGTCGTGCTCGACAGTTACGGCAGTCGTCGCTTCGTTGTCCTTGATGAGTTCCATCCTGTTCTTCTCGGCCAACCTGAAGTTGCGGTTGAGGTCGTCGGTGATAATCAGTTCGCCTGCAGTCAGCTTCGTAAAGATTTCGTAAGCCCCGGCCTCGCGCTGATCCGTGTACTTGCCTTTCGCCGTGTGGATGACGCTGGCAGCGAACAGGGTGAGCTCCTTCTGTCCCTCGGTGATTCCTCCGGAAATCTTGATCTCCGAAGGCATCGGGTCTACGGAATTGATGCGGGTGAGGGATACCGTGCGTACTCCGGCTTCGCTGCCGTAAATCTCTGAGTTCAGGCCGCACCATGCGCGTACCGTCCATTTGACAGTGGCGGTTTCGCCCAGGTCTGCCCCTGCCAGTGTGGCGACCGTATTTAAAGTAGAACTTGCGACCTTGGCCGAGGGTTCGTACCCGTTGTTGTCGCTGGTGAGGACATAGAGCGGCTGGCTGAAATCCCCGTCTACATTATCGAACAGCAGTTCGTAGGTGATATAGCCGTTCTTGCTTGCTTTGGAAACCGCCCATTCGAAGTGGGTGGTGTTGCCGGTCTCCAGCATGATCGTCGCATTATTGCGCGGCAGGTAAAGCTGATCCGCGGGGGTGATATTGCCCGAAGGCGTCGTATCGTCGTCGCTGCAGGCGGCCAGGCCACATGCCATGGCGGCTCCGGCGACCAGCATCATGATAATCTTCTTCATAAATCGGTTGGTTTTGACGGGTTAGAACTTGACATCCTTGATCATCCACATGGATTCGATCGCCTGTGCAGCACTGGTATATGCACCCAGCGAACCGCCTACGTCGCCGTTCATCGACGAGCGGGGCTGGTAGCACTTCACACCGAAGTAAGCCTCGGGCCAGCCTTCCGGCGTCTTGTCGATCGTCGCCCAGTAGTAGGAGGCATGACGATAGAGATAATCGTAGAGCTCCTTGCGGATTTTGCCGTCGAACGAGTCGACTTCCGTGTCGAGGATCATGCGCGTGAACCAGTGGAACATCACGGCGTGGAAGATCGAGTTGTTCTCGTCCGTACCCTCGTCGCGCGATACCATTTCATAGTTGTAAACTTCGTTCATGCGGGTTGAGGTCATCTGGCCGCGGCCCGCCTGGATGGCCTTGCGCAGGTAGCCCGTGTCGCCGGTCAGTTTCCAGATCAGACGGCCGGCTTCCATGCAGGTACCCTGCGTGTAGCTCAGCGGGGTCGAACCCAGCGTGCCGTCGGATGCCATCACGTCGATGTTCTGATCGAAGCAGGTGCAGGCCTGGTCGATGTATTCCTGGGCAGCCTCTTCGTTGCCTGCTGCGCGGCTGTACTGTGCCAGGGTCGCGGCTGCGATGGCTGCAGGGCCGTTCGTGCACTCGTTGGGCCCCAGATCCGACCATTTCCAAGGCAGCCAGCCGGACTGCGTCAACTCGTGACGGGGCCATACGCACTCGTCCCAGGTCTGTTTGGCTGCATCGTAATAGGTTTGGTTGCCGGTTGCGTCGTACATCTGGAACAAGGCGATAATGATCCAGCAGGTGTCGTCGGTGAAATCGTTGCCGAAACCCGTCGAACCGCGCCAGTTCTGATTGCCTTCGTAGTTGTTACCGCGCTTATCGTACCATTTCTGGAAATAGCCCTCGATACGGGCTTTTTCCTCGGCATCGGTCGCCTTGATACGGTTGTAGTACTCTACCATGGCAGCCATGGCGTGTGCTTGCTGCCAGTAGTTGTTGGAATTGGCACTGCCGGTCGCATTGTATTCCCTGTACGAGAACACGCCTTCGTAGCCATTGCGGTTTTCACTGCAGTAGAAGCGCTCGATGAAAGCCGTGGAGCAGGAGTCCGCCGCCTCTGTCCAATCGATCGTGTAGGGCGCGTACTGGGTGTTCCCCGTTACTTTTTCCGGCTTGGTAAGATCCTCGTATTCTTGTTCCGAGCAGGCGCCCGAGACGGCTGCTGCGGAAAGGGTCAGCATGGCAACAGTCCATCTGAATAGAGATTTTCTCATAATCTATAGGTTGATTTTAATTTTTATTCAATACTGTTTTGTTTCCGGATTCGCGTCCGAATCATTTCTCCGAATAGCTTTCCGCGTGTGCCGTCTTCCGGACTGCGCGGCAAAGGTTCCGGGCGGCCCCTCCCCGGAGGGAGGAACCGTCCGGTATCTTGTTGCTATTTGAAGATGTATTCGTGCCAGAATCCGCCTGCCTTGTTGTCTCCGTTCAGGTATAGGTAGCAGTCGAAATCACGGCCGCAATCCGAAAGGAGGAAATTATAGGTCTTGTTCCAGTCCTTGTCGC